>ENA-OQAA01000985-OQAA01000985.1-human-gut-metagenome-genome-assembly--contig:-NODE-985-length-16594-cov-1.688164_pt1 | contig 16594 bp, 19 predicted proteins | sample MGYA00242489_ERZ504515 | MGnify/ENA primary metagenome ERZ504515 (study PRJEB26092, sample SAMD00036237) | human gut metagenome | host: Homo sapiens | study: EMG produced TPA metagenomics assembly of...
AGCCTCCGTCACCTTCCAGCCTGACCATCACCAGCTCATTTCCACAATTCACCATGTCTCCCCTGCATTCATCAGTCTCCTTGTCCCGAATCCAGTCAGATACAAAATCCTTTAAGTTTCTCATACTCCCTTATTTATTCATCCTTCAGGTTATACCCGATAAAAATCCCATGCACCAGATTCTTTAAGAATCATTCTCTAAAGATGACGTAAAAGTAAAGGTAAGAACTTATAAACCGAAGTTTTTTTCACTTATTAAAAATTATAAAGCAAAAAAAGTCGTAAAGCGTGAATTCAAACCAATCGCTGGTGAAATCGAACCAAAAGAAGAACTTGCATAGCCGATAACTTTGCGTCATAAAACTTTAAACGAATTAAGTTAAAAATGAAAAGATTGTTTTTACAAGCAAGTGCATGGATCCTTTGTATCCTGCTTGCAACTGCCTGCAAGAATGCCCCTCAAAACATGAATGGAGGAAGCTACAAAACGATGGAAGTAACACGAGGCACACGCACACTGAACCAAAATTATACCGCGGTCATCAACGGACGGCAAAGTGTGGAAATACGCCCTCAAGTAAGTGGAACCATTACGCAAATCTGTATTGACGAAGGTGCCAAAGTGAAAAAAGGCCAGACTCTGGTAATTATTGACCAGGTACCTTATGAAGCAGCCTTGCAAACAGCCGTTGCAAATGTCAAGAATGCAGAGGCGCAGTTGCAACGGCCCGGCTCATGGCAGAAAGCAAAGAAGAATTATTCAAAGAACATGTTGTTTCTGATTTTGATCTGCAAACGGCACGAAACAGTCTCTTTCAGGCTGAAGCAACTCTGGCACAAGCCAAAGCCGACGAAATTAATGCCAGAAACAATCTGTCATATACAGAGGTTAAAAGTCCTGTCGATGGTGTATCCGGCATGCTGCCTTACCGAGTCGGAGCTCTTGTCGATGCTTCGATCTCTACTCCGCTGACTACGGTTTCCGACGACGAAGAAATGTATGTGTACTTTTCGATGACAGAAAGCCAGATTCTTTCCCTGATACGTGCAAACAAGACACTGGAAGAAGCGCTCAAGCAAATGCCGGAAGTTGGACTTCAGTTAAGTGACGGTCTGACATATAATCACAAAGGTAAAATTGATGCCATCAGCGGAACCATTGATGCTAATACCGGAGCCGTAAGTCTGCGAGCAACGTTCCCCAATCCGGAACACATGCTTCGGAATGGAGGAAGCGGTACCATCATTTTTCCTTATGTAAAAGAAAATGCACTGATTGTTCCACAGGAAGCTACTTACGAAATACAAGATAAGATTTTTGTCTATAAGGTTGTAGACGGAAAAGCCACTTCAGCCCAGGTAGAAGTGTTCCCGGTCAACAACGGAAAGGAATATATCATTGAAAAAGGCCTGAAAGAAGGTGATATCATTATCGCAGAAGGTGCCGGACTGATACAGGAAGGAACAGTCATCACTCCGTCTGATTCCAATGACCAACCGGCTCAATAATCATTGAAAAGGAGGATTTATCATGAAACTCAGAACATTTATCGACCGTCCCATTCTGGCATGCGTCATTTCAGTCCTGATTTTGATGCTGGGACTTATCAGTCTCTTCAATTTGCCAATGGAACAATATCCTGACATTGCACCGCCTACCGTAATGGTTTCTACCAGTTATACGGGTGCCAATGCAGAAACTGTACAAAAAAAGTGTTATCGTTCCTCTGGAAGAAGCCATCAACGGTGTGGAAAACATGACTTACATGACTTCTACATCCACCAACAACGGCTCTGGAAGCATCACTGTTTATTTTAAACAGGGAACAGATCCCGACATGGCTACCATCAATACCAAAAACCGTGTTTCCAGAGCTGAAGGCTGTTACCTGCCGAAGTAACCAAAGTTGGTGTCACCGTTGAAAAACGACAGAACAGTACCCTAAAAATATTGACTCTATATAGTCCCGACAACAGTTATGACCAGACTTTCATCAACAACTATTTCAAGATCAATATCGAACCTCGCCTGTCCCGTATTACAGGTGTAGGAAATGTCAATGTGATGGGTGGAGATTATGCCATGCGTATCTGGCTGAATCCACAGGTTATGGCACAATATTCACTGGTACCCGATGATGTCATCAGTGCGTTGGGTGACCAGAACGTAGAAGCTGCAACCGGAACATTAGGAGAAGACTCGGAGAATACTTACCAGTATACTTTAAAATACCGCGGCCGTTACGAGACATCTGAAGAGTTCGGCAACATCGTTATCAAATCACTTGCCAACGGAGAAGTCCTCAGACTAAAAGATATCGCCAAGGTTGAGCTCGGAGCTCAAAGCTATGCTTACAACAGCGAAATCAACGGACATCCGGGAGCAACGTGTATGATTTCACAAACAGCCGGTTCAAATGCCAACGAAATCATTCAGGAAATTGATAAACTGACAGAGGAAATTTCCAAGGAACTGCCCAAAGGCCTGGTTCTGTCCGACCTGATGAGTACAAAAGACTTCCTGGATGCCTCTATCCATGAAGTTGTAAAAACTTTGATCGAAGCCATTCTGCTGGTTATCCTGGTTGTTTACGTTTTCCTTCAAAGCGTACGGTCAACCATCATTCCGGCAGTATCCATTATTGTTTCACTGATCGGAACATTTGCTTTCCTTTATCTGCCGGATTCAGCCTCAACCTGCTGACACTCTTCGCACTGGTTCTGGTTATCGGTACGGTAGTCGATGATGCAATCGTCGTAGTCGAGGCCGTACAGGCGAAATTCGATGAAGGCGAACGCTCGCCTTACAAGGCAACCACAGGCGCCATGGACGGAATTGCTGCCGCCATCGTTACCACTTCTCTGGTATTCATGGCCGTATTTATTCCATCTTCTTTCATGGGAGGAACCAGCGGTACATTCTACATGCAGTTCGGTCTGACCATGGCTGTTGCAGTAGGTATATCAGCCATCAATGCTCTGACATTAAGTCCGGCCTTGTGTGCGCTTATCATGACGCCTCACATTGACACGACCACGGGACAGAAATTAAGTTTCTCTACCCGTTTTCACCATGCTTTCGAAGCATCGTTCAACCGGCTTATCCTGCGTTACAAAAATGGAGTAAAATGGTTTTTCCGTCGCAAATGGGTTGTCGGAACGGCTTTGGTAGCCAGCATGGCCTTACTGGCGGTATTGATGAAGACAACCAAGACCGGTCTGGTTCCTGATGAAGATATGGGATGTATCTTCATGAACGTCACGACTCCTCCCGGAAGCAGTCTTTCACAGACCATCAAGGCGATGTCTGAAGTAGAAAACAGCATCAAGGATATTCCACAAATCATGAGCTACTCCAACGTGAGTGGTTACAGTATGATGGGAGGACAGGCTCCTTCCGGCGGTATGCTGATTATCCGTTTAAAGCCCTGGGAGGAACGTCCGGAGAAAAAAGACGAAATTAATGCTGTCATTGCTGAAATCTACAAACGTACGGCTAATATCAAATCGGCAAAGCTCTTTGTCTTTGCCCAGCCGACCATCATGGGTTATGGTATGGGAAGCGGTTTTGAACTTTATGTACAGGACCGTGCCGGAGGTGACATCAATACACTTCAGAAATACACAACCGATTTCATCGCTGCCTGAACCAGCGTCCTGAAATTCAGATGGCGTATACTTCATTTGACACCAAATTCCCTCAATACACCGTCGAAGTGGATGCTGCCCGATGTCAGCGCGCAGGGATTACAACGACTGATGTTCTCAGTGTCTTATCCGGTTTTATCGGAGGTAACTATTCGTCAAACTTGAACCGTTTCTCCAAGCTTTACAGAGTCATGGTACAGGCAGATAAAGTCTATCGCCTTGACAAGGATGCCCTGAACAACATGTTTGTACGAACCTCATCCGGAGAAATGGCTCCCATCGGGCAGTTTGTTACACTGACCAAGGTATACGGAACCGAAACACTGACCCGGTTCAATTTGTACAACTCCATTCAGGTTAATGGTCTTCCTGCCGACGGATACAGTACCGGAGAAGCCATTGCTGCCATTGAAGAAGTAGCCAAACAGACACTCCCCGTTGGATACGGATATGAGTTTGGAGGTATTACACGTGAAGAAGCCGGAAGCGGAAGCAATACGATCATTATCTTTGCTATCTGTATCATCTTTGTCTTCCTTATTCTTTGCGCACTCTACGAAAGCATTTTCGTACCGCTGGCTGTCATGCTCAGCGTACCTTTCGGATTGATGGGAAGTTTCCTCTTTGCCAAGATGTGGGGACTGGAAAACAATATTTACATGCAGACCGGTCTGATCATGCTGATCGGATTGCTGGCTAAAACAGCCATTTTGCTGACCGAATACGCATCAGCCCGTCGCCGTCAGGGCATGACCATCGCTCAGGCCGCTGTCTCGGCAGCCGGTGTCCGCCTGCGTCCGATTCTGATGACGGCTCTTACCATGATCATCGGATTGCTTCCGCTGGTATTTGCTTCCGGTGCAGGAGCAAACGGAAACATCTCACTCGGAGTAGGAACAGTTGGCGGTATGATTGTGGGTACACTTGCTTTGCTTTTCGTTGTTCCGACCTTGTTTATCGTGTTCCAGACTTTACAGGAAAAACTAATGCCGGCACGCAAAAGAGACGAGGATTAATCAGAAAACAATTTCAAATTAAAAAAAGATGAAAAGACTATTTATAGCTGCCCTTTCTTTAATGGCAACCGGTTGCGGCATATATAACCGATACGAACGGCCTGATTCCGTCCAGGTGGAAGCAGACAGTCTCTATCGCACGGAAAATGCCCCCGATACAACATCCTCCCTTGCTTCGCTCAAATGGAGGAACTGTTTACGGATCCTTATTTGCAGTCGCTCATCCGCCGCGGTCTGGAAGCAAATACGGACTTACAAACTGCTGTTCTGCGCGTAGAAGAAGCTCAAGCCACTCTCCGTTCGTCCAGACTGGCCTACCTTCCTTCAGTACAACTTGACCCGCAGTACGCTCTCCAGCTACGACGGAAGCAAAACACAAAAGACATATTCTCTCGGTGGTTCTGCATCGTGGGAAATCGACCTGTTCGGAAAACTGACAAATGCCAAACGTCAGTCACGGGCCGCTCTCCTGGAAAGTGAAGCCTACCGACAGGCCATGCAGACTCAGGTCATAGCTACCGTAGCAGAAAGCTATTATTCACTGCTGATGCTTGACGAGCAGATCAGAATAACCGGACAGACGGTTGAAAGCTGGCGGGAATATGTTCAATCCCTGCAGGCCCTGATGAAAGCAGGAGAAGCCGACCGAGCAACATTAAGCCAGGCTGAAGCTTCACGCCTGAGCGCCGAAGCCTCTCTCCTCTCTCTTCAGCAACAGGTGTCTGAACAGGAAAACGCCCTGTGCAGTTTTATTGGAGAAGCTTCCAGAAATATTGAACGCGGCACTCTGGACGAACAACAGTTTCCACAGGAAATGTCAGTAGGTTTACCTGTTGAATTGCTATCCCGGCGTCCGGATGTCCGTCAGGCTGAAGCTTCCCTGATGCAAGCTTTCTATGCGACCAATTCCGCCCGTTCAGCTTTCTATCCCAGCATAACCCTGAGCGGAAGCGCCGGATGGACCAACAGTGGAGGTGCTGCCATTGCAAATCCCGGTGCCTGGTTGCTGCAAGCCGTAGGATCTCTGGTTCAGCCGCTCTTCAACCGCGGACAAAACATTGCCAATCTGAAGATCGCCAAGGCCCAGCAACAGGAAGCCTTACTTGCTTTCAAACAATCTTTGCTCGATGCAGGACAGGAAGTCAACAATGCGCTGACCCAATGGCAGACAGCCAGAGAACGCATCCGGCTGGAGAATGAACAAGTAAAACATCTGGAGACAACTGTCTCTGATACCCGCCTGCTGATGAAATATGGTACCATCAATTATTTGCAGGTACTAACCGCACGTCAGTCCCTTCTTTCAGCCCAGCTGAATCTGGCCTCCGACCGATATAATGAAATACAAGGTGTTATAAATCTTTATCACGCTCTGGGAGGAGGATGCTGACAGTATCCTCACTTCATCTATTCATGCAGAAAAATCCGTATGCCTCGCGACGAAGCGTACGGATTTCTTTTTTCAGGGAGGTCAAACCTGTCAATTAATTGCTAACTTTGTCCCATCATTATCAAGCATTGAAACATCATGAACTATCTTTCCAAATGGCGCCGAAAATGGCATCAGTTCCTGCACGACGAAGACCTGAAACAACGAATCTATTCCATCGTATTCGAATCTGATACCCCGAAAGGGAAACTTTTTGACATCATTCTGATCGGAAGCATTACGCTCAGCGTACTGCTCGTCATTCTGGAAAGCATGCACATATTTCCCCATTCGGCTTATCTGGCCCTGCGGATCACGGAATATATCCTCACGTTTTTCTTCACCGTAGAATATCTGGCACGCATTTATTGCCTGAAGCAGCCCCGCAAGTACATTTTCAGTTTCTTCGGCATCGTCGACCTGCTGGCTACACTTCCCGTCTACCTGAGCTTTTTCCTTCACGGTTCCCACTATTTGCTGGTGATCCGTGCATTCCGGCTCATCCGGGTGTTCCGTATCTTCAAGCTCTTTACATTCATCAACGAAGGCAATCTTCTTCTGCGCTCCCTGTGGATCAGTGCTCCCAAGATTTCCATCTTTTTCTTTTTCGTGCTCATTCTTGTCACCTCCATGGGAACGGTCATGTATATGATTGAAGGAAATGTGCCCGACTCGCAGTTCAATAACATTCCCAACAGCATCTACTGGGCCATTGTCACGATGACCACAGTAGGCTATGGGGACATCACTCCCGTTACACCGACCGGCCGTTTCCTCTCGGCCGTCATCATGCTCATCGGTTACACCATCATTGCCGTACCTACCGGAATCGTTTCGGCTACCATGGTAAGCGAACATAAAAAACAGGAGAAACGCCGCTGCCCTCGCTGTCACCGTGACGGACATGAGTTTGAAGCCCTCTATTGCAAATACTGCGGTGCCAGACTGAAACAGGAAAAGCCTGAAACGCCCGAAAAGGAACGTCGTGCAGACGAACGTTTCTAACTCTGAAAAAAGGCCTCGGCTTTTAAAAAAACGTTTCGACGTTTCATAAAAAGATTTCGGCGTTTTAAGGAAAAGAATTCGACGTTTTTCTTCAAAGACGGGCTCCGCATAATCACCTGAATTACAACACATCATTAAAGCATAGTCAAGAATCGTCCAGTGCAGTTCCTGACTGACTTTACTTTTCGGGAATTTATTTTCAGACTTTGCTGGCCGGAACTGTTGAAAAGACATACCTGACAAAAAGAACAATTTCACTTTTTTTCTCATCCGGCATAGTGGATTTATCCCGAAACGCCGTCATAATAAAATAAACACCCGCTAAAATCACTGAAGGATGAACAAAGCAAACATAGACATCGATACTACTTTCAAATACTACTACCGGCCCTTATGCCTGTATGCCATTCATTATGTCCGGAACATGGAACTGGCAGAAGACATCGTACAGGACAGCTTTTCCGCTTTATGGGAAAAGCTCAACGAACAGGAGCATCCGATTGAAAACCTCAAAGCATACCTATATACCATGGTACGCAACCGCAGTCTGGACTATCTGAAAAAGGAACAACTTTTCGACATGTCCCTTTCTCCTGCTGATCTGGAAGAAACAACTTACTGATGAAGAGGCAGAAAATCGCTCGCTTATGGAAGCACGGATGTGGACAGCCATTGATGCTCTGCCTGAACGATGCCGGGAAGTTTTTCTGCTGAACAAACGTGATGGCATGAAATACAAGGAAATTGCCGAACTCTTCGGCATCTCCGTCCATACGGTAGACAACCACATCACCAAGGCACTCCGGCTGATCCGGGAGGGTGCGAAAAAAATCTATACCTTTCTGTTTAACTAATATTCACGAGGAAGCCATAGGGACATTTCACCAATTCTTCCTCTTAGCGATGTAACTTCAAACTACAGATGTATGAAAGAATTAGAAAACAAATGCCTCCGGTTTGTCCTGCATTACTATCAGAAAGATAAACTGGATACACCGAAAAGCCTTGAAAGCATTCAAAGAGAAAAACCGGATCTCTGTACACAAACACTCCTCTTTCCGTACTTTCCTGTTTACATCAGGAGCAGCTGCCATAATCCTGCTGGCAGTGACTCTGCATACAGTGCTCCGTCCGGATTCCGAACGAACCGTGATTACCGCACATGCCCAACGGGTGAACTATCTGCTTCCGGACAGTTCTCTCCTGACCTTGTACCTTATTCTTCGGTCAGCTTCTGCAAGCAAACCTATCAGAACGACCGGCGTGAAATTCAGATGAAAGGAAAAGTTGCATTTACTGTCAGACACGATGAAACCCGCCCCTTCCGTGTACTGGGCCGGCTTACACAAACAGTCGTGCTGGGAACGCAGTTCACAGTCGACGAAAGCCGGCAGGACACCGCTTCCGTGCAAGTAACAACAGGTAAAGTCCGGCTCATTTCGCTACAGGGAACGGAAAGTGTTATCCTGACCAAAGGCATGACTGCACAAATCGTCAAAGGGGAAACGAAGCCCCGGGTGATCTCTCAAAAGCAGAAAATCCGGAAAGGCAGCTTCCAGTTTGAAAATACACCGCTGTCTCAGGTCCTTGAACAACTGTCCCGATATTATCAGGTACGCCTCACGACACAGGCATCCGACAGACGACTGACAGCCCGATTTGAAGAACGCAGTCTGGATGAAATCATTGAGATCATTGAAAAGGTGTTGAAGGTCAAAATCAGAAAGGAGAAACCATGAGAGTGCTTTTCAGTATGCTGATCGTCTGCATCTGGCTGAGTGCAGCCGCTCAGTCCGGACAGACAGAGATGAGTAAAGCCATCGGTCAGATGCAGCAATTGTATGGAGTGAATTTCGTGTACGATGCCTCTCTGACTGCTGTCAGACCGAAACAAAAACCCCAGCCTGACAAAACGCTGGCTGAAAATCTCAGGCGAGTGTTCGGAGGAACGGTATCCAATGGGAAATACAGGACAAGTATGTTCTGCTGTTGCGTCCCAATCTGTATACCTTTTCCGGCTACATCCGCCTGGAAAACGGAGAGTCGCTGATCAATGCAACCGTATTCGATGCCGGAACCAAACGGGAACTCTCAGCAATGAACACGGTTTCTTCAGCATGACGCTCCCCGAAGGGAATCATGTCATCCGCTTTTCGTATACCGGTTGTCAGGAAGTGAACAAAGCAATCAGCCTGCAGGCCGACCACACGGAAACCGTTTATCTGAAAGAAAACATCACTTCATTGGGAGAAGTAGAAATCAGGGCCGACCTGAATTCACCTCTCCGCACGACACAAACCGGCAAGATATCACTGACTCCCGAACGGCTGAATCCCGGATTTTCACTGTTGAGTTCACCCGATCTCGTAAAGACTCTTCAGTCGCTTCCCGGCATCTCGTCCGGAACAGAACTGCTTTCCGGATTATACGTTCACGGAGGCAGGAATGATGAAAATCTGTTTCTGCTTGACGGAACTCCCGTTTATCAGATCAATCACCTGGGAGGGCTGTTCTCTGCATTCAATACGGATATCGTCAAGAATGTGGACTTTTACAAAAGCGGATTCCCGGCCCGTTACGGAGGACGGACCTCTTCCGTCATCGACGTGCGTACCAGAGACGGAAACATGAAAGAACATCACGGCACTTTTTTCTATCGGACTCCTTGACGGAAGAATCCAGTGGGAAGGTCCGATCGTAAAAGACAAGACTTCCTTCAACATTGCCATGCGAAGAAGCTGGGCAGACCTGATTACTGCCCCGGCCTTCCTCCTCCAGAACCGTCTCAATCCGAATGACAAGCAGAATATGCGTTATGCCTTCCATGATATCAACGGCAAGCTGACCCACCGCTTTTCCGACAGAAGCCGGATCTCGCTGAGTCTGTATTCGGGCAACGATCTGCTGAAAGGAAAGAGCAATCAGAAATTCCAGATCTTCTCGGACGAAACGCTTCAGGAACTTTATCAGGCTAATTTCAAGCTGAGATGGGGAAACCTGAACACGGCACTGGCATGGAACTATCAGTTCAATCCGAAATTATCGGGCAACTTTGCAGCCGTCTATACGCATAATTCTTCCATGTACGATTATCTGGAAGACGACCGTTACCTGAAGGACAAGCAGCTACAGTCCCATACACGAATGGAGCGCTACAACCATTCAACCATTCACGATGCAGGCTATTCCGTCGAATTTGACTACCGCCCGAACGGAAAACACCACATCCGTTTCGGAAGCAATTACCTGTATCATCTGTTCCGTCCGCAAAGCCAGGCTTCAAAGAACCTAAGCGGAAACCAGGAAGAGGCAGACAGCATCTGGAGCAGAAGCCGGAATATTCATAGAGGACACGAACTGTCTGTGTATGCGGAAGACGACGTGACTCTAAGCCGTAAGCTGAAGGTCAATGCCGGACTTCGGTACACACTCTATCAGACAAACGGATCGGCCTTTCACTCTCTGGAGCCTCGTTTCGCTCTCAGCTATCAGTGGACTAAAGATCTGACCCTGAAATTGTCCTATACCGAAATGAGTCAGTTCGCCCATCAGCTTTCAAGCACTTATCTGAACCTGCCCACCGACTGCTGGGTTCCTTCTACTTCCCGCATACGGCCGATGCATTCCCGGCAACTGGCAGGAGGTCTGTACGCCCGGCTGCTTCCGCAACTCAGTCTGAGCCTGGAAGGTTACTACCGTTTCACGGAACGTCTGCTGGAATACGACACGGGAAACAATCTAATGCTTCCTGCCGACAAATGGGAAAATCTGGTTCGGACCGGAAACGGAAAGAGTTATGGTCTGGAAGCCCGCCTGACTTTCGCCAATACACAGAATGCGCTGGAGGCCAATTACACCTTGTCGTGGACAAAAGAAAAATTCAAGGACTTCTATCCGGACTGGTATCCCGGGAAGTTTGACAACCGGCACAAGCTGAACCTTGCGTTCAGTCACAAGTTCAATCAGAGAATTGACTGTTATGCTGCATGGACTTACCACAGTGGAGACCGCGCAACGGTGCCCACCCAGTACGTTCAGGGACCTTCCCTGCCGGGCATCCCTGACTCCGGTTATGCGGAACTGATTTATGAAAGGCCGAACAACATCACACTGCCTGCCTACCACCGGCTGGATTTTGGAATCAACTTCCGACGCACAACCAAACGGGGATTCGAACGCATCTGGAATATCAGTATTTATAATGTCTATTGCCGGATCAATCCATTTTACACCAAGGTGGAGCAAACAACAGACGGAAGTTTCAGAGGAAAAAGCTTCGGAATCTTTCCGATCCTGCCTTCTTTCAGTTATACACTTAAATTTTAAACACATGAGATTGAATAAATACCTGTCGGGAGCGGCTATCCTGAGCCTGATTTCCTCCTGTACTTATTATATCCCGCTGGACAACGTAAACGAACCTTCCAAACTGGTATTGTACTGTTATCCGGGAAACGGAGAAAACACAGTTGTCCGGCTCTCGCGCGGCCTCCCGGTCGGAAGCAAAAATGTTCCGGAATTCTCAGCAGAAAGAGCTGAAGTACATTTCTTTCTGAACGGAGAGGAGCAGCCTCTTCAGTGGACGGACGACTCACTACCCCGGAATCCCGGCACAGAGTTTCTACCGGCCGGGCAGACTGAACGACAAGGATCTTGTCAGAATCACGGCAGCGGCAGATGAGATGAAAGCTGTCACATCGTCAACCGTCGTTCCGGCTCCGTTCCTCGCCGACTCCATCCGGATGGAACGGGAACCGTCGGATCCCGGCAAGCTTCTGTTCCGGATTCATTTCACAGACCGGCAGGACACAGACAATTACTATGCAGTAAGAGTGGAATGCAGACAGACGAACTACCTTAACGGAGATTATAAAGAATGGATTTATGCTATAAACTTTGATCTGGACAAAGAGCCGCTGCTGAATACGAACTCCGGTCTGGACGACATTCTGATGAGAGAAGAAAATTATTATCAGGACCTTTATTTCTGGGACGACAGCCAAATCCGCGGAAAGAGTTATACCCTCCGGCTAAGGCTAATTATCTGCCCGATTCTGAAGATACCTATGACACACCGGAAGGAGAAGTGCATACCATCTATAAATACCAGTATCGGATCAGTCTTTACAGTTTTGTCGGAAGAATTCTACAAGTATCTGAAATCCATGAATGACCAGCACAACAACGAACTGGGCAAAACCGAACTGGCACCGATTCGTGCCACCTATACCAACGTCACAAACGGTATCGGTCTGGTAGGGGGATGCCGGTTCACGCAGACCGGTTGGCTCGACAATCTTCCGGCAGAATAAGATATCTTTCAGCCCGCCCCACTCTGCATGGCGGGCTTCTGATTTTTATTTGCCCGCCGGATGAGGATAATTCACGACTTCTCCGTATCTTTACCTGCAGAACCAAACCATCAAAGAAGTTCATTGATATGATTAACGAATACCAATTAAGAATTCTGCCCGAACAGGCAGCCAGCGAACAAAGTATCAAACAATATGTCAGCCGTGAAAAAGGAATAGACATCCGTACCATTCAGCCGTACGCATCCTGAAGCGAAGCATCGATGCACGCCAGCGGACCATTTACGTCAATCTGAAAGTACTGGTATTCATCAACGAAATGCCGGAAGATGACGAATTTGTGCATACCGAATATCCCAATGTGGAAGGAAAACCGCAAGTCATCGTAGTAGGTGCCGGACCGGGAGACTGTTTGCAGCCCTGCGTCTGATCGAACTCGGACTGCGCCCTGTCGTTGTGGAACGCGGAAAGAACGTACGCGACCGCAAGGCCGACCTGGCACGCATCAGCGGGAACACAAAGTTGATGCGGAATCCAATTACAGTTTTGGTGAAGGGGGCGCCGGAGCTTACTCCGACGGAAAGCTCTACACCCGCAGCAAGAAAAGAGGAAGTGTAGACAAGATTCTGAATGTATTCTGCCAGCACGGGGCCAGCACTTCCATCCTGATCGACGCACATCCGCACATCGGAACGGACAAACTCCCGCGGGTCATTGAAAACATGCGGAACACGATTCTGGAATGTGGCGGAGAAGTCCACTTCCAGACACGGATGGATGCCTTGCTCATCGAAAACAACAAAGTGGCAGGAATCGAGACAAATACCGGAAAGACATTCCGGGGACCTGTAATCCTGGCCACGGGACACTCTGCACGCGATGTTTACCGGTGGCTTTATGCGAACGGGGTTCCTGTTGAAGCCAAAGGACTTGCCGTCGGAGTCCGCCTGGAACATCCTTCCATGCTGATTGACCAAATCCAATATCACAATAAAAACGGACGTGGAAAATACCTGCCTGCTGCCGAATACAGCTTCGTCCAGCAGGTGGAAGGACGCGGCGTTTACAGTTTCTGTATGTGTCCCGGAGGTTTCGTCGTTCCCGCAGCCAGCGGACCGCATCAGCTGGTTGTCAACGGAATGAGCCCGAGCAACCGCGGAACGCAATGGAGCAACTCGGGCATGGTGGTGGAAATCCGTCCGGAAGATCTCACCGATCCTGCTCTCCAGCCGCAGGCTCTTGAGCTGATCGCCGGTTCAGCAGAAGCAGAAACCGAACGGCTGATCCGGGAAAGCAAGGCAAGCAGCGGCAATGATATCCATCCGCTGGCTGTAATGCACTTTCAGGAAAAGCTGGAAATGCTTTGCTGGCAACAGGGAAACATGCGGCAGACAGCCCCCGCACAGCGTATGGCAGACTTTACCCGACAGAAACTGAGCTATGACCTGCCAAGAGTTCCTACAGTCCCGGACTGGTATCTTCTCCTCTGCACTTCTGGCTGCCTCCTTTCATCAGCGGACGCCTCAGCAAAGGATTCCAGCTGTTCGGTAAAAATTCAAGGGGCTTCCTCACCAACGAAGCTGTCATGATTGCCGTCGAGACACGTACTTCTGCTCCGGTGCGCGTGACACGTGACGGAAACACACTGCAACACATTACCGTAGAAGGACTCTTCCCCTGTGGAGAAGGAGCCGGTTATGCCGGAGGAATTGTTTCTGCCGGAATCGACGGTGAACGGTGTGCCGAAGCTGTGGCAGCTATCTGGAAGCTCGTCCTCAGGCATGATCAAATCTGCTGCCAGACAAACAAGAATCCCCATAAAAACAAGAAGGTGTCAGAACGCAAATCCTGACACCTTCTGTCTGTTTTAAGGCATTCCGTCCCGCGAAAGGGACGGAAACATTTTACTTCTTCTGTTCTTTCAGCTTCTCTTCAATCGGATCCTGATACTGCTTCTGCAACTTCACCAGTTCCTGTTTCAGCTCTTCCGTAATCTTTTCATATCCCGGTTTGCCGAAAAGATTATGCATTTCAGTCGGATCTTCCTTCAGATCATACAACTCCCATTCATCAATGTCATTGTAGAAATGAATCAGTTTGTAACGGTCTGTACGCACTCCATAATGCGTTTCACCATGTGTTCTGCCGGATATTCATAGAAATGATAGTACAGCGACTTGCGCCAGTCTGCCGGTTTCTCGCCTTTCAGCAGCGGCAACAGAGATACTCCCTGAATATCTTCCGGAATCGGAGCACCAGCCAGATCCAGGAAAGTCGGAGCATAGTCGATGTTCTGTACCAGCTGAGGAATATCTCCCCGAGTCTGGAAATCTTTCGGCAGATGCATGATCAACGGTGTACGCATGGATTCTTCATACATGAACCGTTTGTCGAACCATCCGTGTTCGCCCATATAGAATCCCTGATCAGAAGTATAAACAACCAGCGTATTGTCCATCAGACCTTTTTCCTCCAGATAGTCAAGTACACGACCTACATTGTCATCCAGAGTCTTTACAACCTTCGCATAATCGCGCATATAACGCTGGAACTTCCATTCGGCCAGTTCCTTTCCCTGCGGATTCTTTTTATAGAACTCTTCGATGATAGGTTCATAGAAAGCATCATACTGCTTGCGTTCTTCCGGATCCAGGCGTCCGATGAAGCTTTCGTACGTGCTCTTCAGCGGAGTTTCCTTGTCCTTGCGGTACATCTTGGTATCATAAATGATATCCATGTCTTTCCAGACGCTCATCTCCTGTGCGGCAGCAGCAGACGTCCTTCGTAGTCATCATAGAAGTTTTCCGGCATGGGGAACGTCTTGTCTTCATACAAAGACAGGTATTTCAGCTCAGGAAGCCAGTTGCGATGGATTGCCTTGTGATGAATGAACAGGCAGAAAGGCTTTTCCTTATCCCGCTGATTCTCCATCCAGTCAATACTCATATCCGTGATCAGGTTGGTCAGATACCTTTTTTCTCAATGGTATCATTTTCCATGGTGATGAATCTCGGATTGTAGTAATCGCCCTGTCCCGGAAGAATTTCCCCAATAATCGAATCCCGTAGCAAGCTTTCCAGATGCCACTTTCCGATAATTGCCGTCTGATATCCTGCTTTCTGAAGCAGCTTCGGCATGGTCTGCTGGGATCCGTCGAATACACAGGTTGTATTGTCTGTAAATCCGTTGGCATGGCTGTGTTTGCCGGTCAGCATACAGGCACGGCTCGGTCCGCTCAGGGAATTGGCAACAAAACTGTTGACGAAACGCACGCCATCATTAGCGATCCGGTCCAGATTCGGAGTCTCAACATACCGTGTGTCGTAACAACTCATCATCTGAGCCGTATGGTCATCAGTCATGATGTAAACAATGTTGTATTGTTTCGCGGCTTCTTTCTGCTGAGAGGCACAGCCGGACAGTACGGGCAGCAGGGCTGCAACGCCCGCTACCGAACCAATGAAAGGGTGACAAGTTAATGGTCTCATAAAATAAAACTTTTTTCTTGCTAAAACTAACAGGTATACGACAGGGTTACTTGGTTATTTCATTATAAACCTTCAGGTTCGTCACACGTCCCTTGAATGATCCGGCCTTCTCAAGCGGGAAAACAAGTGTACGTACATAATTCATGGAGTCTTTTCCGCCATTGAAATAACGTTTCTGGATATCCATCTTTTCAATCAGCTGATCGTTGATGAACAAGGAAGTGGAAACATTGTCCCCCTGTACTTTTACATGAACTTTCTCACCCGGATACGGACGGTAGTTGAATGTGTTCAGATAACCGTCACGGGCAAAGCCGAACAGACCGCTGACAGGATCTGCCAGATAGAACACAGCGTTCGGAGAACGGAAGAGTTCTGTTCCGCAAGATTCAGCCGCAGCTTCCAGATCAAACGATACGGTATATCCGTAACCAACTTCAGGGTAAGGCAGAGTTTCTCCCGCACGTACTTCATCTTTCTGATAAACCAGTCCCGGTTTCTTGCCGATCTTTCCCATCTGATTTACACCCGGAGCTTCGCTGAGGAGCTGGCGGTTCGCATCGAATTCAGCATAAGGAACTGTCACTTCGCATCCCATGTCTTGACAGCCAGTGTCTGCAAAGCCGGGAAAAGACGATGATGAATGTCTTTACTGAGATACCGTTTCCTTACATGATCGTTCCAGACAGCAAACAT
>ENA-OQAA01000986-OQAA01000986.1-human-gut-metagenome-genome-assembly--contig:-NODE-986-length-16545-cov-13.250457_pt1 | contig 16545 bp, 16 predicted proteins | sample MGYA00242489_ERZ504515 | MGnify/ENA primary metagenome ERZ504515 (study PRJEB26092, sample SAMD00036237) | human gut metagenome | host: Homo sapiens | study: EMG produced TPA metagenomics assembly of...
CCCGCCCCCACCGGCAAGCTCGCCCGCCTGCGCGGTGCCTTTGTGGGCCGCCCGCTCGTCGCCGCCGTCTTGTGCCTGCTGCTTGCCGGCGTCTTTGCGCTGCTGGGCATGGAGGTCTCGTCCAACCACGACTTTACCTGGGTCTACCCCCTGTGCATCCTGCTCGAGTGGGCCATCATCACCGTGCTCATGACCGGCTTGTTCTTCCTATTCCAGCGCCACGGCGCAGCTCCCGCGGTCCTGGCCTTTGCCTCTTTGTCCTGGGCATTGCCGAGTTCTTCGTCATCACGTTTAAATCCATGCCGATCCAGCCGGGCGACCTTTCGGCCATCTCCACCGCCGCCGCGGTCGCCGGCAACGGCTACACCTTCTCGATCTCGCTGTTCTGCGTGCTGTCCATGAGCTTTACCGCCATCGCCATGCTGCTGTGCGAGTACGCCGGCCTGGTCGCGCCGCATCGCCAGAAGGGCGCCGCCAACGCCAAGCGCATGCTGCTCACCAACCTGCTCGTGGCGGTGCTGTGCCTGGGCGGCGTGACCGCGCACGTCACCCTCATCGACTACTACAACACCCTCGGCATCACCGTCTACACCTGGCGCCCGCTCGAGAGCTACTGGCGCGAGGGCTATCTGCCTGCCTTTATTAGTGCAGCGCAGTCCATCAAGCCGCCCAAACCCGCCGACTATTCTGTCGATGACGCCAAGGCCACGCTCAAAAAGTACGCCAAGGCCTACGACAAGTCCGACGCCGCCAAGAGCGACGAGCGCGCCGCCGCAAAGGAGCAATTCGACAGCGAGAAGCCCACGGTCATCGCCATCATGAACGAGACCTTCTCGGACCTGTCCATCTACCAGAACATGCGCGCCGACTACGAGGGCCCGCAGTACTTTAAGAACCTGTCCAACTGCCTCAGCCGCGGCAAGCTCTATGTGAGCGCCTACGGCGCGGTACCGCCAATACCGAGTTTGAGTTTATGACCGGCAACTCCATGGCCAACCTGGCTCGGGCGTGTACCCCTACACCATCTACAACATGGAGACGACCGGGAACCTGGCAGAGCAGTTCAAGTCGCTCGGATATTCCACCACGGCCATGCACCCCAACCACGCGACCAACTGGAACCGCGAGAACGTCTATAAGGACTTTGGCTTTGACCAGTTCCTGTCCATCAACGACTTCCAGGGAGCCGACACCCTGCGCGGCATGGTGACCGACCAGGCAACCTACGACAAGATCCTTGAGCTGCTCGATCAGAACGCCGATCCGCAGTTTATCTTCGACGTGACCATGCAGAACCACTCGGGCTACGACACGGGCCTGCTGCCGGTCGACAAGCAGATGCACCTGAACATCGACACGACGGACCTGGACGCCAAGACCGTCGAGGACGGTACGCTCTCCGATGTCGACGAGTACGTCTCGTGCATCGAGCAGTCCGACCAGGCGCTGCGCTACTTCCTCAACGCCTTGAGCAGGCTTGACCGCAAGGTGGTCGTGGTGTTCTGGGGCGACCATCAGCCGTTCTTCCCGTCCAAGTTCAACGATAAGTGGTTTACCGACGAGGACGACGCCACGCATCAGGAGCGCTTGTGGCAGACTGACTACATCATCTGGCTAACTACGACGTTGCCGGTTGCGACCAGACGAGTGAGGTCGACGACCTGTCCACCAACTACCTGTCCACCCAGCTCATGCAGCTGATCGGCGCACCGCTGACCGACTACCAGAAGGCGCATATGACGCTGCGCGAGTCGCTGCCCGCCATCAACTCCGTGGCTACGAGGACGCCAGCCTGCGCTGGGCGCTCTCCTCCAACGTCACCGGTGACGACGCCGCCGCCGCTGCCGCCACCAAGGCGCGCGAGGATTACGCCAAGATGCAGTACTACGAGATGTTCCGCGACGGTAAGAACGTCTATACGGAGCACTTCCAGACCGAGGCCAACGAGACCGACCCCAACCTGGCACCGGGTACAACCAAGATCAAATAGCGACTAGCTGCGAGTTCATAACTGAAACGTCTGTCCGGGCGGAGGCATATAAGGTTCCCTGCTCGGACAGTCCTGCGCAAGACGAAGGCCACATTAAGTGGCCTCCTTTGCGTGCGGAACTCGCGATGAACCTTACATACCTCCGCCCGGACAGACGCCCTGTTGTTGGAGCGTGGCTTGTCTTGGGTGTATCGCCGAACATATATAAGTTGAAGGCCACGTTATGTGGCCTTCTTTGTTTGCGGAAAGTGTGTCCCGGAATTCTTGTCTGGAATGGGATGCAGTTTCCGCTTGGGACCGATTGGGAAAGTGTGTCCCACTATTCAGCTGGATTCCGGGATGTATTTTCCGGTTGAGGCTCGTTGGGAAAGTGCGTCCCACTTTGGGGGCTGATTCTGGGACGTGGTTTCCGGTTGGCTCTCATTGGGAAAGTTCATCCATTTCTCGGCCTAATTATGGGACGCAGTTTCCCGTTGAGGACCTTTGGGAAAGTGCGTCCCGGTCTGGGCGCTAATTGTGGGATGCAGTTTCCGCTTGCGGATCTCCACTCAACAGAAAACCCGGGTGGCCTGTTTTTTGGCTACCCGGGTTTTTGGGTTGTCGATATGTTCGACTGGCTACTAGTGGGTCTTGCGGCGCTTGATCAGCATGATGAGGCTATCACTACGAGCGTTGCTCCCGCTGCTGCTGCGGTGGCGACTAGGGCGAATGTTTGGTCGCCGGTGTTTGCGAGGTTCTTCGCTGTGGTCGTAGTCTTGACCTTGGTGTCGGTCTTAGCTCCGTTGTCGGACTTGGACTTGTCCGGGTTCGTCGGGGTCTCAGGAGTCTCGGGGTCCTTTGAGCCTTCGGAATCGGTTGGGCCGGCGGTGTTTACCAGCGTATGGTCCAGGAACTTCTTGGCGCCCGCACTTGCCTGTGAGAACAGGCGGCGCGTGCGGATCGGGGTGGCGTTCACCGTTGTGGGCGCCGTCTCCTCGGCCTCGATATTCACGAGCGTCGTGCCGGTGTCGAGGCCCACGTCGTTGTATCCCACGTGGCAGTAATACTGCGCACCGTCATCGTCTGCGGTCAGGTCAATCTCGAGCTTTGAGGCCGTTCCAGCCGCGAGGTTGCCATCGGCACCCACGAGCTTAAACTCTGTCTCGCCGCGGCCCTTGCGGTACCACATATAGGTCGGTGCCAGCCCTGTTTCGCTATCGTCGGCACCGAGTTGCTTCACATGGCCAATCGCCGAGAGCGTCAGGTGGCTTCCCGCCGTGCGCTCAACCGAAGAGTCGTATCCAAGATCCGGCCCCTCCGCAGCATCCGCCGCAGGTCCGCTCACGGTCATCGTCATGCCATCGGGCATGGTCTTGACCGTGATGATTGCCGAGCGAATACCTGTTTCGGTCGTGGATCCATTCTTAACGGCGGCGATGGCGAATCGATACTCCGTATTGGGCTGCAGCCCATCCCACTTGAGCGAGGTCTGCGTGTTGTCGGCAATCTTCCAGCTATTGACGACCGCATCCGCCGCATTGCTCTGCAGCATGCCCACGCCGTAGCTAAAGCCACTCTTGTTTGCGAGTACATCGTCCCAGCTAAACGTAACGCTGGTCGAATCGACGGCGTTTGCCGTAAAGCCCGTCACGGCCGGCGCGTCGGGCATCTCGACGTCCTTAACGTCATAGCCCACGATCCAGAACTGGTCGGTGTCCTTGGTGCCGAGCTTGTCGCCCGAGTCTGCCTCGAACTTGTCGACATCCACCGCGTTGACGCCCAGACGCCACACAAAACCGTACTTGCCTGCGCGGCCTCGGGCAGGTTGTCGACGGTGCCGCCGTATTCGGTCGATTCACTCGAGGAGTTACCCGTAGTAAAGCCGGCGTTGGCACCAAAGCACAGGCCGCCAAACAACTCGTGCTTTGCGAGCTTCGCGCCCATGACAACGCTGCCGTTCAGCGTCAAGCCGAGCTCGAGCTCCTGCTCCTTGCCCTCCTCGACTTCGATGGTCTGCTCAATGCTCGCCCCCGACTGCGCGGCGGCGCCGTTAAACCCATCGTGCGTGTAGGCGCGCGTTACGCCAGGCTTGCCCAGGCCAAAGGAATCCCCAACGGGAGTCTCGCCGTTGAGCGTCGTTTGATAAGTTCCGGGTTCTCCCGACCGGTTGGTCAAAAAGTAGCTGAGCGGCGTCATATTGTGCTGTTTGGCAATGCGGTCATAGGCCTCGACATTAACGACCGAGGTCTGCGCGCCGAGCGACACGGGCGCCGCCATCACGCCCTTGCCACCAGTTTCCTCATTTTCGATCTCATACTCGTAATAGACCATCGGAATCGTGTAGAGCACGGCCTTGTCACCCTCGCCGGCATGCGACTCATAGCTTACGCTTGCGCTGACCGTGCGCTCGCTCCGGTAGTCATAGCATCCCTCGGCGGCAAAATCGACTGAAGCATTCATCGCGACCAGGGGCGGACCGGTCTGCACCTCGACGGCAACGCCCAACTCGGCGCCAATGGTATAGCCCTGGGATGTCCCCGTGCCCTTTTCCTCTCCGTATGACGTGCCGCCCAACACCAGATAGCCGTATGCCTGCTCCAGATCCTCAACATAGGGCGCATCCTGCAGCACGGCAAGCACGCGCGGGTTGGTATAGACCTTGTAGCGGTCCTTGCACGTGATCTTGACGCTGTCGTTGTCGACATCGGGCAGCGCGAGCGAGATAAATGTGCCGTAGGTAGTGCCGCGACGGTTGCTCTCGCTAATCACCTGCTCCTCGCCGCGGCGCACCTTTCCGTTCTCGTCGAGCGAAAAATGCGAGGCGGTCATCCAATAGTAGTCATCGTTCTTGCGCAGGTCCTCGTCGCGGTGCTTGCCCACCACGGCGATAAAGCTCTCGTTATAGCGGTCCGAACCCGAGACGCTGCCCGCCTTGACGTCACTGATCCACACCTGCTCTATACCCTTGTGGTCATGCTTGTTGCTGCTGTTGTATTGCTGACCGCTCATGCTCATGGTTCCGACCATGGACCCCAAGCCCTGAGCCCCGCTCTGTGCCGTGTTGCAGGCAAAGTCGCGGAACACATCGCCGCCCACGAGCACCTCGTCGACCGCCAGCTGCTCGGACAGGCCGTCAAGGTTGGCAGTGGCAAGGGCAATAGGCGCCAAGGTGCACGGATAGCGCTTATCCTGAGCGCTATCCTTCCATGCGCTGTTGGGCACATGCATCAGCCATAGGAGGCGAGGAGCCCGTCTCTGTATTCCTTGCAATCGGAAAGCTTGAACTCGCCAGACTCCGAGTCATAATACGCGTAGCGGTACAGCGCGCCGTACAGCCCCTTACTGCCGTCAGAAGCGCCGTAATCAAAAGCGCTGCGTTGCCAGTCATAGCCCGCAAGAATAAGGCCCGTGACGGTTTCACCCGTCTTCTTTCCTTCTTCATCGTAGGCGGCAAACGTGCCGAACGTCGCATTCGCAGCGACCATGGTCTTGCCGTTCGCGGAGAGGGAGATTGCGCCCGCGTCGCCCAGAGCATCGACATGGACGAGCGCACCCTTGGATGCATCCCACGAAAACAGCTCGCAATGCGTCGACTTATCAATATTCTTCTTGCCGTAGGGTGCCGAGACCACGATGGCGAGGTCATCGCAAAAATCGCGATCGAGGTCGCCGGCCGCTAGCGAAACGACAGGAGCTGACTGAAGCTGCGTCCAGGAGTCGTTCCCGCCCTTGTTGTGCGTGGTGTAGTCCGCGGCGTTACCGGCATCGATCTTGACGACGCTTTGCTTCCAGTTGCCGCCCTCCAAGTCATACATGTCGACTACAGCCTTGCGCACGCCGTTCTCGTCGACATAGCAGCCCGCGTAGACAAAAAGCTCGTCGACGCCGTCGCCATCGACATCGCCCGCCTCGACATCAAAGACGGCGTCGTGCTCTTGCAGGTAACCGGCATCCAGGTACTTAAAACGGCCTTCGTACATCATATTAGTGTTGACCGTCACCGGCAGGTGTGTGTCGAGAGTGCGCGTACGCCCGTTGCTAAACGAGTAGAGGACCAGCTCAACCTTTCCGGCGTATGACTTGCGTCAATCGTCGTGGAGGAACTGTCGCCGTAGGCACGGAGCTCGGCAACGCGGCTCTTTTTGCCCGTGCTGGCGTCGCTGCAGAACTCAACACTCGTGGCGTGAATGCCCGAGAAACCGTTGTTGTCGTTGGCGAGTACTGTTGAGGACTCATTGTTGCTTAGGTACGACCAGGTGCCGCCACCGTAGTCGCTATGCTTGTAGAGATCGCTGTTCGTATCGAAGTTGTTGACGTTTTGCCAGAACTTTGCGGCACCCCACACACTTCCATAGCCATCGAAGAGTTTGCTGCTGCCGCCAATGTCACCGCGCTCGACGTTCTCGAGCTTGTCGCGCAGAGTGTAGCGATTGCCATGGCTACCGTTAGCTGCCATATAGACCTCGCTGCGCGTGGCAAACGTCGTGGGGGTATCAGTGGAATAGGGGCCAACGGTATCGGCCGGAATGTCCTCGCTCGTGCCCAGACCCAGGGCTTGATAATCCTGCTCGGTCATATCGGTGATTGCGGGCGCGTCTGCCGCCTGGGCAACCTGGGGCGTGGCCGTGAAGCAGGCGACGCTCGTGGCGATCAACGCAGCAAGCGCCGCCGTCCCAACAAGCGGGATTTTCGACAGCCTACGGATACGGGGGTGTGGAACGTACATGAGGGACCTCGCTTTATTCGAGTGGAGTGGACTCATTTTTGCAAATGATACATCCGATGCCCGATATCACGTGTCTCATTTTCGCCAACGGCGTGTCTCATTTTTGAGAATCCGAGATGCCGCGGAAATCTTATCCCAGCTCAAAGGCCATTTCTGGGATGTATTTTCCGTCGAGTGCCTCATCGGGAAACTGCATCCCATTTCAAGCGTCGATTCTGGGACGCATTTTCCCCTTAGACCCTCAACCGGAAACCGCATCCCACTTTGAGCGCAAATTCCGGGATGCATTTTCCGCTTGAGCCTCATTGGGAAACGGCGTCCCACTTTGAGGGCTGATTGTGGGATGCATTTTCCGGTTTTGCTCTCATTGGGAAAATGCATCCCGTTTCTTGACCGAATAATGGGACGCAATTTCCCGTTGGAGCGCCTTTGGGAAAGTGTGTCCCACTTCGACCGCCCAGAGTGGGATGCACTTTCCGCAAAGCACCTCAACGGGAAACTACGTCCCATTCCAAAGGCAAATTCCGGGACGCATTTTTCGAAAGCCTGCCCATCCGGAAAGCCCGTCCCACTTTGGACGCATCCGGGCACGGAACCATCGACCTATCAGCCTCCCATCAATAAAGAGGCGTCCTCCCGGACGGCGGGGCACGAAGTTCATCGCGAGTTCCGCACGCAAAGAAGGCCACTTAATGTGGCCTTCGTCTTGCGCAGGACTGTAGAGCAGGGAACTTCGTGCCCCGACGCCCGGGAGGACGTTTCATTTAGAAAGATGGACCGACCGCCGTCAGCGATGGGAGCTACTCCCCCAGCACGGCCTTTTTGGCGGCTGCGGCCATGTTGTCCAGATCTTCCTTGGTGGGGTGATCCTTTGCGGCGACCCAGTTATCGAGCAGCATCTTATAGCGAGCGTTGTCGGGATCTTGCTCGAGCATGGCCTCGTAGCGCTGCTTGACCGCGGGGCCCATCTTGCCCTGGCACATCGCCCAGCCCGCAAGCTCGGCATCATTGGCCAAGTTAGACGATACGCGGTCGATAATCTGCCTAAAGTACTCCTCGCTGGCGCCAAAACCGCAGGTACCAAACAGAAAGACGCGCTTGCCGTGCAAGGCGGAGAGCAACGCCGCGACCGAAGGCGTGCACGCGCCCTTGTCGCACCAAAAACCGACGAGCACCGTGTCGGCCGCACAGGCGCCCTGCGCCTCGAGCGCAACCTGATCTGCATCCACATCATCGCTCAACGCCGCGGCATGGACAAACTCAACACCCGCAGCCTGCAGAGCGCGCTTGATCGCGCCCGAAACCATCCTGGTATTACCGCTCTTGCTGTTAACCACCAAAGAGCATGTCATAGTCACGTTGCTCGTTTCCCCCAAAACTAAAGCCACTAATGCAATTTATTAGATGAATATCTTAGTACTAACGCGACAGATGTAAACCACCGTCTGTCGATTGATTAATTTGCCCCACGGACTTGCTCACTGGGCAAACTGGCTGCGGTAGAGCTCGGCATAGAAGCCGCTCGCCGCTATCAGCTCGTCGTGCGTGCCGCGCTCGATAATCTCGCCGTCGCGCATGACCAGAATGCAGTCGGCGTTGCGGATGGTGCTCAGGCGGTGCGCCACGACAAAGCTCGTGCGACCGGCCATGAGCTCGTCGAATGCCGCCTGCACCTGCAGCTCGGTGCGCGTATCGATGCTCGAGGTCGCCTCATCCAGCAGCAAGATAGCCGGGTCGGTGAGCATAACGCGCGCAATGCACAGCAGCTGCTTTTGGCCCTGGCTAAACGTACCGCCGTCCTCGCCAATCACCGTGTCGTAGCCGCCTGGCAGCTGCACGATAAACTTGTGCGCGTGCGCGCGCTTGGCGGCTTCGATAACCTGCTCGCGCGTGGCGCCTGGGCAACCGTAAGCAATGTTGTCCGCCACCGTGCCCTCGAACAGCCACGTATCCTGCAACACCATGCCAAAGGCGCGGCGTAGGCTCGCGCGCGTGTAGTCACGCGAAGACCGACCATCGACCATGATGCGGCCGGCATCGATATCGTAAAAACGCAGCAGCAGATTGATGAGCGTTGTCTTTCCGCAGCCCGTGGGACCGACCAGGGCAAAGCGCATGCCGGGCTTGGCCTCGATGCAGATATCCTGCAGCAGCTTGCGGTCGGGCACATAGCTAAAGTCCACATGCTCAAAGGTCACCTCACCCTGCGGGGCGGCAAGCTCCACGGCGTCCGATGCGTCGGGCTCCTGCTCGCGTGCATCGAGCAGCGCGAACATGCGACGCGCCGAGGCGTACGCGGTCTGGATCTGCGTAATGACGTTGGTAACCTCGTTGAACGGCTTGGTGTACTGGTTGGCATAGGACAGGAAAATCTGCACGCCGCCCACCGTAAGCGCCGCCGGCACGCCCGTGATCACGCCCACGCAGCCGATCACAGCGACCACGGCATAGATGATGTTATTGATAAAGCGCGTGCCGGGGTTTGAAAGCGAGCTCATAAACTGTGCGCGCTCGCCTGCCGTATAGAGCTCGGCGTTGAGGGCGTCGAAGCGCTGTTGAGCGTGCGGGCCGTAGGCGAAGGCGTCCACGAGCTTTTGCTCACCCACATACTCCTCGATATGACCGCCGAGTTGGCCCTGGATGCGCTGCTGTGCCGTAAAGCTTTTGTTAGAAAGCTTGGCAATAGCACCGGCTGCAAAAATGGAAAGCGGCGTGACGAGCACCACCACGAGCGTCATGGTCAGGTTGATGGAGAGCATAAACGCGAGCGTGCCAACGATGGTGATAACGCCGGTGAAAAGCTGGGTAAAGCCCTGCAGCAGACCGTCGCCCACCTGGTCGACGTCGTTGACCACACGGCTCATAAGGTCGCCGTGGGCATGGCTGTCGATGAAGCTGAGCGGCATGCGGCTGAGCTTGTCGCTTGCCTCCACGCGCATGTCGCGCACCGTCTCGTAGGACAGACGGTTGACGCAATAGCCCTGCAGCCACTGAAAGGCCGCCGCGCCCACCACGACGATCGCGAGCTTGGTGACAAGCGGCAACAGCGCATCGAAATCCACCTGCCCGGCGGCGACGATAAGATCGATGCCCTCGCCGATGAGGATGGGCGTATAGAGTTGTAAGATCACCGAGATGGCAGCGCTCACAAACGACGCCGTAAACGAAATGCGATGCGGGCGAACATAGCCCAGCAAGCGGCGGGTCACCGCGCCGGCGGGATAGCGCTCGGGATCGCCGGGCTGGCGCGGACCGTCGCCCAGGTCGTTAAGGTTATCGTTGCCGGACACGTTGGCCGTCATCGTGGCGACCGAACCGGAAGAAGTATACGGATTCATTTAGCAGCCCTCCTTTGCGCAGACGGATGCGGGGGCTGTCGGGGCAGACGCGGGCGCCGCGCTCCCCTGCTGACCCTCGAGCTCCTCGCGGCGAAGCTGCGACTGACAGATCTCTCGGTAGACTGGCAGCTTGCATACAGCTCGTCATGCGTGCCCAGGCCCGCAACCGAACCGTGGTCGAGTACGCAGATCATGTCGGCGTCGCGCACGGTCGAGACGCGCTGGCTCACAATCACCGCGGTCAGCGGCAGCCCGCCCTCGGCGGCACCGCGCATGCTGCGCTCGCGAATGGCGTGGCGAAGCGCGGCATCGGTCTTAAAGTCGAGCGCCGAGGCAGAATCGTCCATGATCAGAACCTGCGGCGAGCCCACCAAGCGCGCGCGATAGTCAGACGCTGACGCTGGCCGCCGCTAAAGTTCTTGCCGCCCGCCTCGACCGGGGCATCTAAGCCCTGGGGCTTGTTGCGCACGAACTCGCTGGCCTGCGCCATATCGAGCGCCGCCCAGAGCTCCTCGTCGGTTGCCGCCTCGTTGCGCCAGGTCAGGTTACTGCGGATAGTGCCGCTCACCAGCGATGCGCGTTGCGGAACGGTCGCGACCGCATGGCGCAGCTGGTCGAGTGGCCAAGCTCGCACGTCGGCGCCCATCACGCACACGCTGCCGGTGCTCGCATCGTACAGGCGCGGGATAAGCGAGACAAGCGTGGACTTACCACTGCCTGTACCGCCGATAATGCCGAGCGTTTTGCCCAGCGGCAGCTTCAGGGTCACATCGCTCACGGCATTTGCCGCGCCCGCGCCAAACGAAAAGCTCGCATGGTCAAAGCTCAGTGCGGGGACTGGAGCAGCACCACCCGCCAGTTCGCTCGGCTCGGGCAGCGCGACCAGCTCGTTGTCCTCGTCGGTGATGCTCGGCTCGCAGTTGAGCACCTCATTGATGCGCGACGCGCTGGCACTCGCCTTGGTAAAGACAACGACCAGGTTGGCCACGTACACGATGGAGGTGAGGGTCTGCGTCATATAGTTCACAAACGCCATGACCTGGCCCTGCGTAAGCTCACCCACGTTGACCTGGATGCCGCCCACCCACAGGATGGCGCACACGCCCAGGTTCATCACCAAAAACGTTACGGGGTTGAGGACCGACGAGAGCTTGCCCACCGCGATGGCGGTATGGGCCTGGTCATCGGCAGCTTGGGCAAAACGCTCGCGCTCGTGGTCTTCGCGCACAAAGGCGCGGACCACGCGGGCACCCGAAAGCCCCTCGCGGCAAATGAGCGCAATGCGGTCGAGCTTTGCCTGCAGCTGCCTGTAATACGGAATGCAGCGCGCCATGACAAACCAAAACACCAAGCCAATGGCGGGCGTGCAAATCAAAAAGATCATGCCGAGCTTAAGGTCGATGGCAAGGGCCGCGCACATAGAGCCCACCGCCAAGAAGGGCCAGCGGATGAGCATGCGCACGCCCAGCGCCACGGCAAGCTGCACCTGGTTGACGTCGTTGGTGATGCGGGTGATAAGCGAGGGCGTGCCAAAGCGGTCGAGCTCGGCATAGCTCAGCTTATTGATGTGCTCGTAGAGCGCGCCGCGAATGTCGGTGCCCATGCCCTGCGAGGTGAGCGCCGCCATCTTTTGGCAGACGAGCGTAAACGAGATGCCGATCACAGCCATGGCGCCAAGTACCATGCCGTAGTGGATAACGGCGTTCGCGTCGTGCGCGCCGATGCCCTTATCGATCATCTGGGCAATCACCAGCGGCGTCAGCAGGTCAAAAATCACTTCGATCAGCTTGCACGCAGGGCCAATCACCATATACCGGCGAAACTTACCGCCAAAACGCCTGAGCAGCTCAATCATATAAAGGCGCTCCCTATCATCATCTCTCTTCAATCTGATTCATGATAGTACGGCGAGTCCTGGAGATGCGTAAGCAACTCGTTACAGATGTAAGGGCGACGTTCGCTAGCGCCCAAGGCATGTAGCAGCCGATGTTTTGGCAACGCCAGCGAGCGGCATAACGCCAGGGATTCAATTATCAGATAAATGTGACCCTTCAGGCAGTTTTGGTCGGCTACCCGCGAGTGCCGGCAGGGCGCTTGGTAGTCGCGCGATCCCGCAGGCGAAGCCGAGGACCAGCGAGACACCAAATACCTCGTCACCGGCCGGGCCATGTCGCGGCACCAAAAAGCGCCCGTGCGTTCGATGGATTCGGATGCCCGACAGAGGCTCCTTATGGCTGCTTCCTTCCGGACCTGACCAGATTCGGAACATGTCGTCATCCGAACCCATCGAACGCGCTAGGCGCTCGGTATATCTTACCTGCTCCTGCTCGACAGGGCAAGGTGGCTAATTTGGGACGGAGCTTTTTTGACTACTCGGGCAATCAGATCGGCAAGTAGCCAAAATAGCCCCGTTCCAAAAAGACTGGTCTGACGCTGCGCCACGAAAAGGGCCCATCTACTACGTTTTGGTCGCAGGGGTCAACCATAGCGTGCTTTTTCGAATAGCGGCAAGCTCTCTACCTGCGGTTTTATTTTTGCAAATCCCGGAATGGTCGAGGGTGGCCGGTTTAACGTAGTAGATGGCCGCCTTTCGTGGCAGGCGGTCCGGCTCGAGACCCAAGGCAGCCAACCTCGAATGGCCATTCTCGAAGTTGCGGTGGAATACGGACTGAATTGGCCCCTTAAAGGCAAAAACACTCCGTATTTCACCGCAACTTATCGAGGGGATGGGTTTTAGATACGGCCAAAGTCGTAGGATCGAGCGGCCGCTTCGCCGGCGCAGATGAGGTTGGTTGTGGCTTCCTGGGGGTCGAGCGCCTGGTCGAGGGGCATGGGCTTGCGGCAGATCGGAAGCACCAAGTCAATACCCTGCTCATACACCGCATCCAAGTTGTCAGCGCGACCGCCCACGACAGCGGCTACCGGCTTGCCATATCGCTTGGCACGGCGGGCCACACCCACCGGCGCCTTGCCGGCAGCGGATTGCTCGTCCATATTGCCCTCGCCCGTTATGACCAGGTCGACATCGCTCACGCGCTCGTCGAACCCAATGAGGTCGAGCACCGTCTCAACGCCCGAACGCAACTCCGCCCCGAGCGCCAGCAGCGCGGCACCCAGGCCGCCAGCAGCACCGGCACCGGGCACGCCGAGCACCGAGCCAAATGTCCGTGCACCCTCGGCACGCGCAACAACCCCTGAGCCCGCGCCCCGGTAATCGCTGCATCGAGCAGGCGGCCGTAGCCGACCATCCAGCTGTCGTACCTGCTCAGCACCTCGGCATCACCCGTCGGCAGACCCTTCTGCCCACCGAACACCGCCAGTGCGCCTCGACGCCCCACGAGCGGATTCTCGACATCGGAAAGCACGATGATACGCGCGCCATTCAGCGCCCGAAGCGCCGGTGCCAAATCGATACTCGTCACGTGTTCAAGGCCCGCGAGACCGGGGGCGATATTGCAGCCACACTCATCAACAAGGTGGGCACCCAGCGCCTGCAGCATGCCGGCGCCACCGTCGTTGGTGGCACTGCCGCCCAGACCAATATAGATAGTCTTTGCCCCCGCGCGGACCGCGCGAAGTATGAGCTCGCCCACGCCATAGGTCGAAGCCGCAAGCGCCGCCGATTTCGTGCAGGGTGAATACCCAATACCCGCCGCCTCGGCCATCTCAATTACAGCCGAGTCGTGCTCGTCGTCCACCAGCATCCGGGCAGACACGCGATAGTCCAAGGGGCCTGCAACCTCACAGGTCGAGAGCTCGCCACCGCGCGCGGCGATGGCATCGAGCGTTCCCTCGCCACCATCTGCCAGCGGCAAAGCGCCCAGCTCGGCATCGGGCCACACACGGCGCACGCTTCGGCAACGGCCTCCTCCGCCTGCGCACTCGACACGCTGCCTTGAAGGAGTCGATCGCCAGCAGCACACGGCGGGGCCGCCGCACGGGGCCAAAGTCGACCGTCTCGTCGGCGAGGTCTCCAACACCCGCGAGCGCCTCGGCGTGAGCCGCATGCGCCTCAAGGTTCAAACCGCAACCGACGCCGTCGACACCGCGCAGGCCAGCAAAATAGCTGCTCAGCACTTCACGGCACTCGCCTGCCAGCACGCCGGCGGTCACATTAAACCGATGGTTCAGGCGCGAATCGGCATTGAGGTCGTACAGCGAACCCAGCGCGCCCGCCTTGGCATCGGTCGCGCCATACGCGCAACGCCCCACGCGCGCGTAACCATAAGCCCGCGCACATACAGCAGGGCTCGAGCGTCACGTAAACCGTGCAATCGGAAAGGCGCCAGCGTCCAAGCGTCTGAGCGGCGGCACACAGGGCCAAAAATCGGCATGCGCCGAAGGATCCTGGTCGAGTTCGCGGCGATTATGCGCCCTCGCGACAATCTCGCCCGCGCGTACCACCACCGCACCAATCGGTACCTCGCCCACCGCAGCAGCGGCGCGAGCCTCCGCCAGCGCCTCGCGCATGAACTTCTCGTCGATTTCGGTGATCGTCATCGTTCGCCTTCCCTGTTGCAAATTCAAAACGATGCTATCATTACGACTCACGGAGAGATGGCAGAGCGGTTGAATGCGGCGGTCTTGAAAACCGTTGAGCGCGAGAGCGTTCCGGGGGTTCGAATCCCCCTCTCTCCGCCACCTTAGTGATTCACCGGCGTCATGGTGCGCTCAAACAGCGCATCAACCACGTCGGCCATCTCGGGTCGACGCTCAAGATCGTGACCCGACTCCCACCAATTTGTGAACAGTCGAATAATGCCACCGGCGATAAACTCCGATGTTGTCTCGAGCGAAACGGGCGCCAGGGCATCCTCGGCAAGCACGTTCATCACACGCTCGCGAATGGAGCGGGCAATGCGGTCGCAAATAACGTTGGTCAACATGCCCGACATGCTGCTTGCCAAAATGTTATCCATGAGCTGCTCGTGCGCCAAAATCAAATCCATGGCATCGTCCAAAATCGCGTGTCGAAGCGTGCGCACGTCCTCGGCAGACACTGCGCCGGCCTCATCGGGCTGTTTTTGCGGCAAGCCCGTCATAAGCTCATCGATATAAAAGGCAAAGTAATCGTTTTTATCGCGAAAGTGCTTATAGAACGTCGTGCGACGAATCAGGGCACGGTCGCAAAGCATAGCAACCGTCAAATCCTCAAACCGATGCTCTTCCAATAGCTCGGTAAAGGCATCGAACAGGGCACGATAGGTTTTCTTGATGCGAAGGTCCATCCGTATCGCCATCCTCAAGGCGTAGACAGCATTCCTTAATTTGTCGCATATCTTACACCTGTACCGCCCGTTCGATATTGGCGCCCCCTCCCTGGTTGAAACATAACGCTTACCGGAAAGTTAGGCACCGCCAAAGGTTGCGGGTATACTAGATACGTTATACCAACAACGGCAGGCGCAAAACGCCGCTGCCATTCGAAACGGAGACATCATGCTTCCCGTCATCATCGGTATCGTTGTTGTCGTTGTGATCGCCTGCGCCATCGCCGGCATCTACAACAACATGGTCACCAAGCGCAATCGCATCGATAACGCTTGGCAGAACATCGACACGCAGCTGCAGCGCCGCAACGACCTGATCCCCAACTTGGTCGAGACCGTCAAGGGCTACGCAAAACACGAGCAGGACACGCTCGCCGCCGTGGTCAACGCGCGCAACGCCGCCGTAAGCGCCACCACCCCCGAGGCCAAGATGGAAGCCGACAACGTGCTGACCGGTGCGCTGCGCCAGCTCTTTGCCGTGGCCGAGGCCTACCCCGACCTTAAGGCGAACACCAACTTTACGCAGCTCCAGTCCACGCTCGAGGACACCGAGAACAAGGTGAGCTACGCACGCCAGAGCTACAACGATTGCGTGCTCAGCTACAACAACGCCATCCAGACGTTCCCGGCTGTTATCTTTGCCGGCATCTTCCAGTTTAAGGAGCGCCAGGGCTTCGAGGCAGCTGAAGCCACCCGCCAGGCACCGACCGTCAAGTTCTAACAATCACGGCCGAGTCTTAAGCCAGTTCATCAGCCCTTTGGGGCCCAAGGCACAAACCTTGGCCCTTTTCTTATCCACGCACAAAGCGCGACCAAATCAGAACCACCCTTAAAAAGGGTGGTTTGCTCTTAGGGTATAACCCACGGGCCCCGGGCTCGCGTCTAAAGGCGCGGGCCCGGACTTCGTCCAGGCCTAGCGCATCTTGACCCGTGGCGCGCCGGTCGAACCGGCGGGATCACCCCCTCTTGAAGGGGTCCTCGTACTCCTTCACGCTCAGCTTGTCCAGCGCGATGTCGTGGGACTCCTGCTCCCTGATGTACTTGGCGATCGTCGCCTCGTTCAGGCCGACGGTGGACACGTAGTAGCCCTCCGCCCAGAACTTCCTGTTGCCGAGCTTGTACTTGAGGTTGGCGTGCCTGTCGAATATCATCAGCGAGCTCTTCCCCCTTCAGGTAGCCCATGACGCTCGCGACGCTGTACTTCGGCGGGATCGCCAGCAGCACGTGCACGTGGTCGGGCAT
>ENA-OQAA01000987-OQAA01000987.1-human-gut-metagenome-genome-assembly--contig:-NODE-987-length-16540-cov-1.723938_pt1 | contig 16540 bp, 17 predicted proteins | sample MGYA00242489_ERZ504515 | MGnify/ENA primary metagenome ERZ504515 (study PRJEB26092, sample SAMD00036237) | human gut metagenome | host: Homo sapiens | study: EMG produced TPA metagenomics assembly of...
CCGGAAATAAAAAACATCTTTGAAATGACGGGCTGCACTTCTCTCTTTAATATCCGGTAAATATTATGATGAAAAGATTTATTTTCAGCATCTTCCTATTGCCTTTACTACTTGCTTCACCCCAGACTAAAGCACAAGGCATCATGCTCACCCCGAAAGTGGACCGCCCAAGCCCAATTTACCGGTTATTACGTGGCGGATAAGCTGGGATTCTATAAAGAGGAGGGAATTGACGTATGCGTACAACATCCTGCCATCTCAGAAAGCTCTTTTTCGTTTATGGAGAAAGGTCGTGCCCCGGTAGTAATCATGAACCTTTCATACGCATTCATGGAGCGGCTTGCAGGCGCACGTGTAGTAAACGTCATGCAGACTCACAGGAAAACAGTCTGATGCTTATCAGCCACTCTCCTCTTAAAGGCGAGGAATCTCTTCGAAACCAGAAGATAGCCGTATGGAATCATCTGAGCCAAAAACTACTTGACCGGCTTGCAGAGCATTACGCCTGAAACAGGTAGAATGGATACGGTTCAACAGCGGAGTCAATGTGTTTCTTTCCGGGGCTGCCGATCCTTGCCTGGTAGGAAGTTATAATGAGTATCTCCAATTATCGGAATACGGGATGAACGTTGATTCGATATACTCCATACGTCTTGCCGACTATGGCTACAACCTGCCTGAAGATGGGTTGTACGTCACGGAAGAGTTCTATAACCAATATCCGGAAGTCGTGCGCAAACTGGTAAAAGCCAGTATGCGTGGTTGGGCATGGACCAACGAGCACCGTGAAGAAGCCCTCGATATGGTTATGGAAGAAGTGAAAAAGGGCAATATAGGCACCAATCGCTACCACCAACGCAAAATGCTGGAGGAAGTTCTCCGCCTGCAAGTGGACCAGCAAAGCGGACAACGTACCTACCGCCTCAGCCGGGAAGGATTTGCACGCGCTGCAATGATATTGACGCCTGCCGGAAGTGCCAGTATCCGTTACGAGGATTTTGTAAAATAAACAACACTGCACATCACCATATCCCCCTAATTATATAATCATTCCTCCATGAAAGCATTTTTTTCCCCATCGTTTGCCACCAAACTAAGCATTTATGTGCTGTCTTTCACGCTGATAGTTTTTGTCTGCATCATGATGCTGTTCTATAATTACAGCCGGAAGCAGATAACGGAAGATGCCATAGACCATGCACACGGACTGCTGCGCAACACAGCTACACAAATCAGCGGAGAGTTGCAGATTGTAGAATCTACCCTCGAACAGTCCGTCTGGATTGTGGAGAAAAACCTAAGCACCCCCGATTCTCTAAAAGATGTCCTCACCGCCATCGTGAAAAACAATAGCCTGATTGTAGGAAGCGGTATCGCTTTCATTCCCGGATATTATAAGGAGAAAGGAAATACTTCATGCCATACGCCTTCAGCATCAACGAGGGGGCAGAAGAGATCGTGAACTATCTGAAACTGGGTGGAGCAGACTACGATTATCCCTGCATGGACTGGTATCTGATACCTAAACTTCTGAAAAAGAGTTATTGGAGCGAACCCTACTACGACACGGGAGGCGGAAATACAATTATGAGTACATACGCGCTACCTCTTCGCAACCCACAAGGAGAGGTATATGCCATATTTACGGCCAACATTTCCCTGTCCCGTTTCACCGATATGGTAAATAAGTTGAAACCTTACCAATCCAGCTATACCTTCCTGCTCAGCCGGAACGGTAGTTTCCTCACCCACCCCGACCGGGAAAAGATAATGAACGAAACCATTTTCTCCGTTGCCCTGGGCAAGAATGATGTTCAGGAAGAGGAAATAGGCCGCAATATACTTAACGGTGTGACCGGCACAGCACAATTCAACAATGCGGAACAGGACTCATACGCTCTATATACCGCCATCCCTAACTGTGGATGGTCTGTATGCACCATCTGCCCCAGCCAGGTGATACTCCACAATCTGGATGCCACCTCCCACCGCATCATCTATATTTTCCTGGCAGGTATGCTGGTACTGCTTCCGTTGATCTATCAAATCATTCACAGACTGGTACGTCCGCTCAGAAATTTTCCGAATCCGCCCGTTCCATTGCCACAGGACGTTTTGATGTGGCATTACCCGAAGTACACTCCAAAGATGAAATAAAAGATTTGCACGACTCACTGGTCTATATGCAGCAGTCATTGTCGGGCTACGTTTCGGAACTGCGCACAACGACCGCCTCCAAAGAGCGCATTGAAAGCGAATTGTCCATTGCCCGCGAGATACAGATGGGAATGATTCCCAAAATCTTCCCACCCTACCCCGAACGGGAAGACGTGGACCTGCATGCCATATTGCATCCTGCCAAAGAAGTAGGCGGCGACCTCTACGATTTCTTTATCGACAATGACCGGCTTTACTTCGTCATCGGTGACGTATCGGGCAAAGGTGTTCCGGCCTCACTCTTCATGGCCATTGCACGCAGCCTGTTCCGCACCCTCGCCCAACAGGCCACCTCGCCTGCCGAGATTATGAGCAAGATGAACCGTTCTATCTCCGAAAACAACGAGGCCAACATGTTCGTTACCCTCATCATCGGCATACTCGACCTGAAAACCGGAAGCCTGCGTTTCTGTAATGCCGGACACAATCCACCTATTATAATAGGTGCAGACGGAAATACAACGCTACTGAAGGCAAAAATACAGTTATTCGTAGGAGTACTGGAAGATATGGAATACACCGATGAAGAAATCACTCTTGAAAAGAATACCCGTCTTTTCCTTTATACCGACGGAATAACCGAGGCTGAAAACGCCTCCAAAGAGCTGTATGGTGAAGATCGCCTATTATCAACTCTGGCTCCGCTGGGCACTTTCGACGTACGCATAATAGTAGATACAGTGGTTCGTTCCGTAGCCTCCCATGTACAACAAGCAGAAGCCAGTGACGACATGACCATTCTGCTAATTCATTATGAACCTAAAACAATAAAACCATAACATCATGGAAAAAGAGATCCGAATAACCAACGAGCTGGATGAGATCACAGCCTTGGCAATCTTTGTAGAAGAATTCTGTTCTGACTTGTCCCTGCCGGCAGAAACAACCATGCATATCAATCTGGCACTGGAAGAAGCTGTCAGCAATGTTATCATGTATGCCTACCCGCTGGAAGAGCATCATGAAATCCGACTAAAAGCCAGCCTGACAGACAATCAATTAATCTTCTTACTGACCGACAAGGGACTTTCCTTCGACCCGACCAATGCCCCGGATGCCAATATCACCATTCCCATTGAAGAACGTGCCATTGGCGGACTGTATATTCCTGATACGAAGCATTATGAATGAAGTTTCATACCAACGCCTGGACGGTGAAAACCGTCTGACCATGAAGAAGTATATTGAATTAGGATAATCCTACAGAGACTATCCCATCACCCATTTCGTTTTCTTTCCAAAACAACGGTATGCCATTGCCACCAGGAACCAGGAAACGCCAAATGCAACCACTGCGGCGACAGGTATCTGCAAACACAACGGAACACCTGCCGCCCGCATCAGTACCACTGACGGACCGGTGAAAAAGTAGTGTATCATATAAACTCCGAAACCGCAAAGTGTCAGATTGGATAATGCCTTTATCATCCGCTCCGAACGAATGTTCACTCTCTTTGCCCACATAAATACAGGAATGGTCATCATCACCACATTCAGTGAGCAATAGGTAAAGAACAATTCCAGCATTTCATCCGTAAAGTCCGGCAATGCGTCATGTGGCGGAAACCGAAGAAAGTAACCGCATAGCCCACCACAAACATAGGAACACCTATCAGTGCAGCTTGCCGTCCAGTCCAGTCATGGTTGCGCAGATAATGCCCCAGAAGCAGGTATCCATTAAAGCCGGCAAAATAATAAAGCATGCCGAATGAGTTCCACGAACAAGTTCCCCACAAGTATTGCGCTACAAACTCATTATAATAAGGTATAAGCAATGTCACTCCCCATACTGCCAAGAACCAGAGTTTGGCTTTCTCCGAAGCTTTCTCCACCCAGGCGGAGAATATCGGCAAATACAGGTAGAGTCCTATCAGCAAATAAATGTACCACATGTGTACATCGAGGATAGAAAAATTAAAAGGAAGTTCGGCAATATATCCCATGCTGACAGCTAAAGACTGGCGCATCACTTCTTCGCCCGAGTACGGGAAGAAGTCAAGAATCACCCGCGGTTCCACTCCCAGCAATCCTGTAATCCAAGGGAAAAGATTATAAATTACCGACCAGATAAGAAACGGAAAAAACACACGTGGAATACGTTTCTTATAGAATACGGATGCATCCCCACGCACAGGAAGCAACAAAGCTCCCGTTATCATCACAAAAAGAGGTACGCACGGACGCAGCACCGCCCCATAGACAGCCCCCCAAAACTTGATATCTTCAATATTCGGAGCCGTTCCCGGATAAAAGTTGAAAGGGTCTGTGCAATGACAACAAACCACGGTAAACATAGCTATCAGTCGCACGACATCCAGCCAAACAACACGGGAGTCCGCCTTCGGAGAAATGTGGGGAGTAGTTTCCATAACTGTCAATAAGATTAATCTGATTTTGAAGGTGTAAAGATAGAAATTAGTATCGGCATACAAGAATATCTTATTATTTTTCTGATATCCACCTGAGGTTAGTGACACTAAAAAAATACTTCTTTATTTCCTACATCCTACACCGACAACCGTTCTCTCTTGATTATCAAGCAAATAAATAGCGTAAAATGGTGTAGGATGATGTAGGATGGTGTAGGCAAACCTGTTGCAGAACTTATAGACTCCACAATGGAATACTTAGGAACAATAAGAAAAACGGGAAGAAGGTCGTATGAAAACCAAGCTTTGCTTTATTGTTTTTGTTCTTTTGCCTGTAGCAAAACTTCATCCCACAGTTGCGGGCTCTACGTTTTCCATATGGGGGCTGTTCGTCCCGCAATTGTGGGCTGCACAGCCCCCATATGGAAAAAACGAGGTTTTGCTTATAGCATAATGACATTAACATGAAAGCTTTAGGGGAAAAAGGAAGGAGCATATCAAGTTCTACATCTATTAAACCAAGAAAGCTGTCCCAAGGAGTTAATCAACTTCTTCGGGACAGCTTTCACTTAATCTATAGAAAGATTCCTCTTATTTACTACAATTCCAAGGTTTCAATTGTTTAAAGAAATCGTTGCCTTTGTCATCTACCAGGATGAATGCAGGGAAGTCTTCCACTTCAATCTTCCAGATAGCTTCCATACCGAGTTCGGGATATTCTACACATTCGATACTCTTGATGTTGTTCTGTGCCAGGATAGCGGCAGGACCACCGATAGAACCGAGATAGAAACCACCGTACTTCTTGCAAGCATCCGTCACCTGCTGGCTACGGTTACCCTTTGCAAGCATAACCATGCTGCCACCATGACTTTGGAACAACTCTACATACGAGTCCATACGTCCCGCAGTAGTGGGGCCCATAGAGCCACAAGCCATACCAGCCGGAGTCTTGGCAGGACCGGCATAGTAAATCGGATGATCCTTGATATACTGTGGCAAATCTTCACCACGGTCCAGACGTTCTTTCAGCTTAGCATGTGCAATGTCACGGCCTACGATAATCGTACCATTCAATGACAGACGTGTAGCCACCGGATATTTAGTCAGTTCCTTCAAGATATCTGCCATCGGCTGGTTCAGGTTTATCTTAACCACGGCACCTTCGCCTGCATGACGCATTTCTTCCGGGATGAGTTCGCCTGGATTACTGTCCAGTTTTTCAATCCAGATACCTTCTTTGTTGATCTTACACTTGATGTTACGGTCGGCAGAGCAAGAAACGCCCAGACCTACCGGACAAGATGCACCGTGACGAGGCAGACGAATGATACGGATATCATGAGCCAGATATTTACCGCCGAACTGTGCACCGAGGCCAATCCTATGAGCTTCTTCCAACACTTCTTTCTCAAGTTCTACATCACGGAAGGCACGTCCATATTCGTTACCCGTAGTGGGCAACTCATCATAATAATGAGTAGAAGCCAGCTTTACCGTCAGCAGGTTCTTCTCAGCAGAAGTACCGCCAATGACAAAAGCGATGTGGTAAGGAGGACAAGCAGCTGTACCCAGCGTCTTCATTTTCTCAACGAGGAAAGGAACCAGAGTGCCGGGATTTAGGATTGCTTTTGTTTCCTGATACAGGTAAGTCTTATTGGCCGAACCGCCACCTTTGGTCACGCAAAGGAACTTATATTCCATACCTTCGGTAGCTTCGATATCTATTTGCGCAGGCAGGTTACACTTCGTGTTCACCTCGTCGTACATATTCAACGGAGCATTCTGAGAGTAACGCAGGTTTTCTTCAGTATATGTTTTGTAGACACCCAACGAAAGAGCTTCTTCATCACAATAGCCAGTCCATACCTGCTGTCCTTTTTCACCATGAACGATAGCCGTACCGGTATCCTGGCAGAAAGGAAGCACGCCTTTTGAAGCTACTTCTGCATTGCGCAGGAAGGTCAGTGCTACATATTTATCATTATCACTTGCTTCGGGGTCGCGCAAAATCTTAGCAACTTGCTCATTGTGCGAACGGCGCAACATAAATGACACATCGCGGAAAGCCGTGTTAGCCATTGCTGTAAGACCTTCTTTTTCAATCTTCAGAATGGGCTTTCCTTCAAACTCGCTTACAGACACATAGTCTTTGGTAAGCAGATAATACTCAGTCTTATCTTCCCCATGCTCAAACATAGGTTGATACTTGAACGGAGGTGTTGTTGCCATAATTACTCGTAAATTAAATTAATGAATCGTAGCACAAAGGTAAGAACTATTATTGAAATATTTCTTTAATTAGAGTGAAAATGATGACACCCTCTGCATACGACCTATCAATTCGTCACCCAACGCTGTCTTATCTTCAATATGTTTCAGCACGGCAGTGACAAACGGATTACTTTCAAAGTCACCGCGTACCTGCTCAAAGTCCATTTCTTTCTCTGCGCGCGAGCCGTCGGCACCGAAGCCCGTCATAGAAGCCAGCGAGAATTCTTTCTTGGCATCATCATACACCATACGGTCCAACCCGACTACCGCTTCCTTCCACTTCTCTACAATGCGGATGATGTCTGTAGCCGTAATATTGTCCGGTTTGATTCCGTAGTATTCCTCCAACTTTTCATAAGCCCAGGTCCACTCATAAGTGTAGTAGCTCTGATGCATCTTCTCAAATTCAGCATTGATGTACTTCAGACGGTCTACTTTTCCACACTCGATATCATTGATCAGGGCATCTATCTCGCTCTTCGGAGCTATCAGGCCGGAAATATCCACCCACTCACCGCTACCCACTGTGGTGTCGGGCTTCAGGCGGGCACGTATTTCTTCATTGCTTTTGAATTCAATACCTTCCAGACGTTTGATGACAGAGTTTCCAAGGAATTTATGGATGGCGATCTCATAGAATTTAATACCCTTCACCAATGCCGAGTTACGGATCTTCGCACTATGGAAAGAATAGATATCGGAAAGTTCGCCCGAAGCATGGCGCAGGTTCTGCAAAGTTTCCCGTCCCTTGAACATCTTCTGCACGGTATAGGGACTGAGTAAGTTGTAATTGATGAAATCCAGTTTGTTGGAATCCGTACGTCCATCACGCTTCGGCCACTTCTGTGCATCACGGATGGTTCCTACACTTCGCAGGTTGACACCCGGTACAAGATAAGTAGTATTGTTCTGCTCTATCAGATAGGAGAAAGGCAGGTTAGAAGTATCGGAATGATTCACATGGCGGCCCATTACCAATGAAAAAGCGCCTACACGGGCGGGCCAAAGAATATAGGAATCGGAAGTAGTTTTAGCACCACGTTCCAATGTTCCCTGATGGATAGGGCCTAACTTATACATGTGATTACTCTGGTTGGAACCCGAACCGGCATTCATGAATGAAAACATACCGGCAATCAGTAAAGTGGACTTATGATGCGTCACCGTGAACGGTCCGGCAAAGATAGCGCATGCCTCGCCATTCTCTCCCTGACAATTGCTGAAGAAAAGCGATTCGGACGCAGAATAATTATGTCCCAAACGACAGGCCTGACCTATAAAGCAACGGCTCAGCATAGCTCCATCGTCTATATGTGAACCGGAAGAGATGATAAAATCATCACAAATAACTCCATGACCAAGGTGTACCGGTGCTTCCGCATTACTATTAATGCTACCATTATAAAGACGACAAGTTCCGCAGATGTGACAATAGTCTCCGATACGTACATTCTTGATAGAACCTGTATTGAGTATCATCACATGATTGCCGATAGTACCTACCGAAGAGGCATGCTTATTGGAGTAGAAGTCTGTTATAGACTTCATCCGGCAAATCAATTCCGGGCGGTGGCGGTAAAGCGCCAAGATATAAGCCTGATGCGCAGAAAGTTTATCATTGATAAGTACTTCACGCCCACCGGTTTCATTCAGTACGGATACTTCTACCCCATTACCGAATTTACTCAATCCGTCCACCAGGATGATGTCTACATTCTCAATGAATGTGTCATGCCCAATCTCATAATTAGCAATGTAGTTCTGGATGTTCTCAATGCAACAGTTATCCCCACCGTGACATTGTGGAGTGTTACATGACGCAAACCGGAATGTTTTTTAATTCCACCCGGCAATGTGAACTCTGATTGAAATACGCCTAAACGTACATCTCCCGAGAAACGGGTGTGATGTACAAACTCGGTAACAAAGTCTTCTGCTACCATTACTTTCCCCCAATCATCCGCCAGACACGACTGGCTTTTCAACCGGAGTACTTCGTCTTCGGTTAAATGTCTGTAATTCATGACCAACAAATTTTAGTTTATTCTTCCTCTTCTTCGTAGGTCTGATAAAGAAAATCGTTATAAGGGTATTTCTGTACATGCAGTTCTTTCACGCGTGCATAAACTACACTCTTCAGTTCCTCCAAATTGATCTTCTCACGGGCAGAGATAAAGAGGCAATTATCCTCCATCTTTGCCATCCAAGTCTTCATCAGTTCCTCGAGTGTCAAGTTTTCCTTTGTTCTGGGGGTAAGGTCGTCAGCCGCTTTCTCCACATAGGTGTAAGCGTCTATTTTATTGAATACAAGTATGATTGGCTTACCGGATGCACCGATATCCGCCAATGTTTTGTTGACTACTTCTATCTGTTCTTCAAAATCCGGATGTGAAATATCACAATGTGCAACAGCAGATCCGCCTCGCTACTTCGTCCAGTGTCGACTTGAAAGAGTCCACCAGGTCAGTAGGCAACTTACGGATGAAACCAACCGTATCTGAAAGCAGGAACGGTAGATTATCAATAATCACCTTGCGCACTGTAGTATCCAATGTTGCAAACAGTTTATTTTCTGCAAATACTTCGCTCTTGGCAAGCAGGTTCATCAATGTGGATTTGCCCACATTGGTATATCCCACTAATGCCGCACGTATCATACGTCCACGGTTCTTTCGCTGAGTTGACTTCTGCTTATCAATCTCTGCCAGACGTTCTTTCAGTAATGACATACGGTTCAGGATAATACGACGGTCCATTTCCAACTGCGTTTCACCCGGACCGCGAAGTCCCACGGAACCTTTACCTCCACCGGCACCGGAGCCACCACCCTGGCGTTCCAAGTGGGTCCACAAACGTTGCAGACGGGGAAGCATGTATTTATACTGTGCCAGTTCCACCTGCGTCTTTGCATTGGCTGTCTGTGCACGCATGGCAAAAATATCGAGAATTAGCGAGGTGCGATCCAATATCTTGATCTTCAACTCAGCTTCAATGTTACGTATCTGTTTCGCGGAGAGTTCATCGTCGAAAATCACCATACCGATTTCCCGTTCGGCTTCCTCTTCGTCCCGAATATATTCTTTAATTTCTTCCAGTTTACCTTTGCCGACGTAGGTCACAGAATGTGCCTGGTCCAACTTCTGGGTAAATCGTTTCACTACTTCCGCCCCGCTGTCTCAGCCAAGAATTCCAGTTCATCGAGATATTCGTTTGTCTTACGCTCATCCTGTGTTTTTGTGATGAGACCAACCAATACCGCCGTTTCTGCCTGTACTTCGGAGATTACAAATTCTTTCATTTACTATACCTATTATTATATATTGGGCGACAAATATAATTATTTTTGCAGAAATCCTTCTGCTATTTTCTCATTTAATTCTATAACAATATCTTTATAATCAGCACGGCGACCGCATGCACGAATTTCCAGTAAAGGATACTTATCAAGAATATGCGACATCAGATCGGTCATGGAAGGCGCTGTGGGCAACTGGCTATACTCTTCATACGTATAGGTAAGAAAAGCCACATTAGGACCTATTCCCTTATTATCCAGTAAGTATCCCTTATTCAAAAGAGTAGGCAGACGTAACCCATCCCCCATTTTCAAATCCCCAGGCGCAGGATAGGACAAAATGCGGTACGAGCCTCATCCATCATCACCGGTACCTGGTGTGAATAATCAGCCTTGGTTTTATAAATATAAATCATCGGAGAGGTAGAGGCCGGATTACCACCTGTCAACTGTGGAGTAATTACTCCAGAATTCATTTCTATCTTTTGCATATCAGAGGTGACCATTGTTTCCTTTTTCGCAGAACGGCAACCCGCCAATAGCACAAGTAAGGTTGCTATTACAATATTAATTCTCTTTTTCATTTTAAAAACTTACATTGATGGATTCCCTTGTCCGTTACAGCCTGCAAAAGATACACTCCCGTAGGATATTCCCGGCAAGAGAAAGTTATAGTTTCTTTTCCTTCAGACAATATTTGTTTCAACAGACGCCCGTTTACATCATATAGATTCAACCTGTGGGAATTCTCCGGCAAATGAACAACCACGGTTTCCTGCTGCTTATCACAGAAAGCAGTAAATTGTATTTCTTGCTTCGTCTCTATAATTGAAGTAGGATCAGCCTTAACAATAATCTCATTCGTGGTATCAGACCACCACGAACCACTTTCCATTCGGCATCATTTGTTCCTTTATAGACTGCAACAATACGATCACCGGGTTGTGGAGTCAATGAGATTCTACAGGAAGGAGCAAAGGACACTGTATAATATGTCTGCATACTTGGAATATCCGAAATTCTTGATATAAATTCTCTTATATTCAGATTCTTATCAACCATAGCCAAAGCTACTTTTCCCGAGAACGAGTCTAATCCCAAATTCCAAAGGAAGCCGCACTTCACAATAAAGGAAGAATTTACATTAAATTGAGTTTCAGAGGTTTCCAAGCCGGAATAATAAGTCCCATCTTGAGATTTCCCAGCAAGCATGGCCAATAATGTTTGATAGCTTGAATTTCCCTCCGCCGGCTTTAGCCCGAACAAAGCGTCTTGATTCGCGACAAAGCCACCGCCAGTACTACCACCTGCTCCCTGATTATTCGGATTCAAAGCTGAAATCAGGAAATAACCATTGCTATAGCCACTCCACCCCAATTACTCTAAATAATCCTCCGTTGTATATCCATCCAATATGAATTGATGTCCTTCATTACTAAGAGTAGCTCCACCGTAAAGCACAGGGCCTACTGTCATTATTTCATTTTCCAACATTTGTATCCACTCTGCATCCGAATACCATTCACGACGAAGACACAACATGCTTTTATTGTAATTCATATACTCTGCCAATCCATGAACAGCTGTCAATGTAGAGGCACCGGTTCCACCGGCAGAAGCGATATTAAACTGTGATTGAGCCATAACACCACAGTCGTACATCAAAGTTGCAACTTCATTTTTAGAAATCTCGGATGAATTCCGATCATATTGAAGTGGCATATCGTTCCAAGCATAAGTATGTCCTAAAGTTCTCCCCGATACATTTTGGTGAATTTTAGCTCCACTAACTAGCGCCTCATAACTATAAGCTGGAAGAGTACCCGTTCCTGCATTCGGCCATTGATGATATCGCATCAATATGGATATAGCCGTTGCCACACACCCTGTAACAGTCTGGGTGCCTTCTATTTTAGGACAAAGCGTATTATAAGGACTCTCTTGATCCCACTCCGCCGTTTGATACTGCTTTACCACATCTCCGGTTGTCATATCCGACACCCCGCTCCACGCTTCATATACAACATCAGAAGTATTCAGTCCCGTCTCTCTTGCCTCGTTGATCTGTTCTTTCAGCCCATTCATCCAACTTTTCAGATTAGAAGGCATCCCATCTACCACAAAGCTGTTTGTGAAAGAATAACCTAGTACAGGCATAACCACATCATCTCCGGCAATAATAACAAAACCTTTCTGGTCGGTACTATTAAAAACATAGAAAGCCGGAAGATTCCCTGCACTACGGGTATTCGCATCTTCCCCATCCCAAACTAATTGTAACTGTGGTGACGCAGCAGTACTACGGGTTTGAACATTCGTTTTAAAGAAATCGGTAGCTAAAGCATGAGCTTGCTCTGCTGTTACATTATCAGCAAGAAGCCGATTTGCAAGAAGAATAAATAGAAAGAGTAGTGTACACCTCATATAGTCAGGGGTTAGTTGTTTTTAGTAGCACCTCAACGAATGATACAAATCACTATCTTGTTGTTCATTAGAAAGACAAAATTACTGAAATATATGGTTCGTCAGATGATTTTGAATACTTTTTTGATGATCCTATCGCAAATGAACGTTTTAAAGCGAAAATCGTTCATTAGAATAGAAAAAACAAGGCCATCCTAAGTTAATAGAATAGCCTCGTTCCAGTACTATAAATATATATAGTCTAACGTTTCAACAAATTTGCTCCGATATATCTTACCATCAGTTGATTGCAATACTACAATATAATAGCCTGCATCCAACCCTCCTACCGGAATAGAATACTCTTTCTTATCCCCGGACTCTTTTTGCTGTATCATTTGCTGTCCGGACAGGTTATAGACAGAAATCACTCGGGCGGCATGAGAAGTACGGATATTAAGAATATCTTCTACTGGCTGCTGATAGATAACTAATCCATCCTTATCGGCTACCTCATCCTCAATACCGGTAGCGGTCCTACAGAAAAAAGAGAGTAGCTAATTGTCACAAGGTCCCCATTGGTACCCGATTTATACAAACGAACAGCATGCCTTCCTTCACCTAGACTCAGAGGAATTTCCATCACAAGATTTTCCGTCAGGTCTGCCTCCACAAATACATTCTGATAATGTACACTGTATGGGTAACCCATGGAATTTTCATAAACTGCCGCTACCAATGTTCCAGTATATACGTTTCCATCGCCAGACAATGACAGATCAGCCAGAAATTTCAGGGGCTCACCTACTTGAAGTTGTTCCTTCTCCAAAACGTGATTGGCTCACTTTCAAATCTGCGGTTCCACGCACCTCCTTTATGGTGACCGGAGTAAACTCACCGACAGCATACGTACCTCCTCCCCAATCTATGCAGGGGCAAATATAATAATCTCCAACAGGAATATTAGTAGTCACAAGGTTCTTAGTAATAGCCAAGTCTCCGGATACAGCCAGTTCTCTATTAACTGTGCCTGGTTTTATTTCGACCTGTGCATCTCCGACTATTGCAACAAAGCTCGGGGTTTTATCTGCAGTAAAAAGCGCAACCCCCACTGAACCATAATACTCATCCGATGTACTTTTATTAGAAACCAATATTTTGAAATCCCCTTTAAGACCACTATATAAGCTATGGGCTAATTTCACACTAATCTCCATGTCTTCTTCAAGACTTAGATTACCACTGAACGGAGTCAAAGTACATTTATTACCGCTTACAACAAGAATGAGTTGTGCTTCAGAACCCACGTAACTACGCACACGACTCCATGTTGCTTCGCGCTCATCTTTGGTAGCTACATATACGGAATAAGTTCCATCAGCAAAATCATTAGGTATTTTCAGATTAGAAAAAGAAAAAGTATTATATCCTTCATACGTATTTATCAGCGTAGCCAAAGCCGTCTGCCCTAATATTAACTGTTGACCATCTTTTTCTGCTATTACTGCCAACTTACTATTCTTGCATGCCACACTCATATTAAATATCTCAGTAATCGTCAGTTTAAACACGTCTCCCTTAGTGACTTCCTCTTTATTTGCTGCTAACTCCGTCATAAAAAAATGAGAAGTAAAGTTTGAAGTAGTAGTAGGCGGTTGTATCCCTAAATACATTCCCTGACCTCTCGTAAAGCCACCTCCAAGATTGCTTCCACCACCAATACCGGGAGAATCCGGATTTAAGGAAGCAACTTCAAAGTAACCATTATTCATTCCACTCCATCCCCCAATTGACATGAACCATATCCTCTTCATTATACCCATCAAAAACAAACGCATGACCTCCATCATCCGAAGATCCGAAATAGTAAACAGGACGCTTCTCGTTAATTTCTGATTTAATCAGGTTCATCCATTCGGAAGAAGTAAAATATTGGCGATATACCAAGCCCAAATTACCATCATATCCAAAGTAGTCAATTAAGGCCTGACCTACCTGATACGAATAGGCTCCCGAAGCAGATGGTGAATACTCCATATCAACCGCCACACCGCAGGCCAACATTAATTGGGCAACAGCGTCAGCCTGTTCGGCAGTACAATCTCCAGAATATTGAGGCAGCATATTATCCCAGTCGAAGGTAGCGTTCCCATAATCAAAAGAACACTTAATTCCATTAGAGGCTGTATAAGAATGAGTCCCCTTTCCTTTTTACTGGATATTCATGATATTTCAAAATCATAGCCATTGCCGTAGCCACACATCCCGTCACGCAACGCTCTTGTTGATAAAGAGGACAGGCATTATTGTACGGTGCATCCTGATCCCAGCATATACTCCCCAGCAAAGGAGATACAGATGCCGGAAAACTTGTTTTAGTAAGCAGTTTAGGTTCAGTAACCGCTTTTTCGGCGTTACCCAGTTGAGCATAAGCGGCATTATACAGTTCCAACCACCCAAGTATATTTATCGGCAAGCTTTCAGTTATGAAACTTCCATTGTCCGAATAGCCCAGTACCGGCTTCATACGGTCATCACCGGATACTATAACATAAGCAGACTGCGCATAGTTATAGATATAAAAGGCTGTTCCTTCCACACTACGGGTAGATGCAGATTTTAGCAAATCATTAGAGACTGCCACCAATTGAACTTCACCGATATTACGGGTTACAGCCCCGGATGACTGCATAAAGAAAGTTCGTGCAATAGAAAGAGCTTCTTCCGGAGAGCGTTGGGCCGTCCATGCCGATAAGCTACACAAAAGAACCAAAGACAGGAGTAGTAATTTCTTCATAGGCATCATTTATTAGAATAATTAAATAATTATTAAGTAACGAAACCGCAAAGTTACAGAAATCCTACACTTCACAAATATTTCCCGCTACTATTTTGCAAATTGATAAAAACAGGGTGTATCCGTAAATCCGAATACACCCCATTCTCTTTTCCTATTTGATAATGTGCTTATTAGTTCACCGGAGTCGGAGCCATTGCAGCCGGATTATTATCCGCCTCTGTAATAGCACTGTTCACAGATGTTTCAGCCTCAGGAATACGGTAAATCATGATAGGAGCCTCAGCAGCAATTTCAGCAAATGTACTGTTGATGGGATAGTTAGCTCCCTGGCGGATAATAGGTTTCTTTAAACGCAAGATGTCGAATAATGCAAAACCTTCACCCCAAAGCTCAACACGGCGCTGGAACCAAACTTCGTCGATAAATGCGTCCAAAGAACTGGCAGTACAGGTATAAGACGGATCACGATATTGTCTTACGAACTCTTCCAATTTCTGCTTACCTGTAGCCAGGTTATCCCGTCCAAGAGCTTCTGCTTCAATCAGCTTCATCTCTTCAACACGCATCAACGGCCAGTCTTGTGCATTGTCTGTATCTGCGAAAGTTCCATTGTCAGGACCAAACTTCACATTTGTATAAGGAGAAAATTTGCTAGGGAATGTTCCACCATTAAACATACCGTTTGCCCAATAGTAAGCATAGTCTTCACCAAGTCCGTTATCCAGAACAGGCGAGTGCAAATCTTCATCTACCCACCAACCTTTACGTACATCCGTTTCTGGTATCTTAGCCCATAAATTCTTGTTGATGAGACGGTAAGCTACGTCAGTAGCGCTAGCTGCTGTCGTATATCCCATACCCGTCAGTGAACAAAGATTAGAAGGCCAGTTTACGATACCGGTTTTTGCCAGATATCTTCCGTAGTCACTACGATACCCCATATCCATGCATTATCTGTAGCATTATAGAAAGTCGGTTGGCTTACATCTGCAACAGAATAAGGAGCAGAAGTTCCATAAGCTTTAGCAGCATCAGAAGCCGCTGCAGCCCACTTACCCATCAGCAAGTTAGCACGAGCACGCAGACCATAGGCCACTTCTACTTGATATTTCAGCTTTATCGGCACGTGCAGAAAGCACCATGATCAACAAAGTAATAGCTTCATCCAATCTTCCATAATAC
>ENA-OQAA01000988-OQAA01000988.1-human-gut-metagenome-genome-assembly--contig:-NODE-988-length-16528-cov-3.413024_pt1 | contig 16528 bp, 21 predicted proteins | sample MGYA00242489_ERZ504515 | MGnify/ENA primary metagenome ERZ504515 (study PRJEB26092, sample SAMD00036237) | human gut metagenome | host: Homo sapiens | study: EMG produced TPA metagenomics assembly of...
ATACTTATTAATTTTAGAGAGAAATAAGGAGAAAAATATGGACAGATTTTGAAAAAAAGCCTGGAAAAGATAGGAATAGAGATCACGGACCGGCAGAAAGAGCAGTTCGATGCCTATCATAAGCTTCTTGAAGAGTGGAATAAGGTGATGAACCTGACCGGAATCACAGAATATGAGGAGGTTGTGGAAAAACATTATGTAGACAGCCTTTCTATTGTAAAAGTCATGGATATGGCTAAGGTAGATCAGGTGATCGATATAGGTACGGGGGCGGGATTCCCGGGATTACCGCTTAAGATCGCATTTCCACATCTGAAAGTGACATTGCTTGATTCATTGAACAAAAGAATTAAGTTCTTGAATGCTGTGATCGAAGAACTGGGATTGGAAGATATCCACACAATTCATGGAAGAGCGGAAGATTATGCCAAAGATGCAGCATATAGAGAACAGTATGATCTGTGTGTGTCCAGAGCAGTTGCAAATCTGGCAACGTTGAGCGAATATTGCCTGCCTTACGTAAAAGTAGATGGTATGTTTGTACCTTATAAATCGGGTGAGATTGATGAAGAGGTAAAAGAGTCGTCGAAAGCGGTAAAGATACTTGGCGGTAAGATTGAAGACGTAGTAAAATTCGAGCTTCCGGGAACAGACATCGGCAGATCGTTCGTGAAGATCCACAAAGTGAAGAATACGGCAAAGAAATATCCACGAAAGGCTGGAATGCCTTCCAAAGAGCCGATACGGTAAGAAAAATAGCAATTTGATAAGAATTTTGTGAAAACAAGAAAATGTAAAAGGGTAATGTTTCATGTGAAACATTACCCCTTTTGTAAAACTTAATATTATTTACTGGTGATACAGGCAGAACACTAGCAGTTGTCGCTTAGCAATATATCTATCTGCTCTAAAAATGCATCAGCATTTTCTCGCTGTGGCAGTAATCCACAGCCTGCAATTTCAATATGCTCAATGGATGGGAGAACATTACAGTATTCTTCGGCTTTTTCGAAAGTTTCCGGTGCATTTTTCCCAGAAATCACGGCAATGGAAGTTGTAAGTCCTTCGAGACAATGAGCAATATTTACTGTTGTATAATGACCTAAAATGCTGGAGTAGAGATATCTGCATTCAGCAGAATCCGAAAGTGCAGTGTTACGTGCGCCAACATTATAGATGAATGTTCCATATATAGGAAGATTTATAATACTTGCGAGCAGCTTTGACTTATGGTTTGGTGCTTTTGCAAGTGTACGGATGCTTTCCGGACAAACAAGGATTATATGACCAATCTGATCTGCAATGTTCTGACAGGCAGCTGTTACAAAAGAAACAGATGCTCCGGTTGCAACGATATCTGTCTTTTCTCCAATGATATCGCGAATGAAATCAGTGAGAAGCTGGACATAGAGATAGCAGGTGTATGTGATGGCAGGTTTATCAGATTTTCCGCATCCAAGAAGATCTATGGTATACACAGTGTGTTCCCTGGAAAGAGTATCGATTACTTTGTCCCATTCCATTGAAGAACTGTAATGATTCAGATCATGGATGAGGAGAAGAGGAGAGCCGCTTCCTGTCTTTTGATAATATATATTTCCAAATTTCCAATTGTAGTAGTTGGATGAGTCTTCTTCTGAGTGTTCATCAGAGGTGTTGAATATGAATTTGTTTATTACGTGGAACGCCAGGGTTGTTGTTCCGATTGCTGTCGAGATGAACAATAATGTCTTTTTCCAGTTCATGTTGATACCTCACTTTCTTACTACTAATTATACTATATTTACTTATAAATTGGAAGATTGCCTTTGCAAAATGAACGCAAAATGAACATCTGTGTAACCAAAGAAAATGTTTCACGTGAAACATTAAAAAATAAAAAGAATAAAAAGAATGGAAAAGCATAAAGATAACGAAAATAACAAATAGAACAGATTCATATTTATGAAAAATGGAAAAACTATGTTTCACGTGAACATTTTATGGATAAGTACCTGGAAAAGTGATATACTAATATCATGTAAAAAAAGGGAAGGTGATAATTAAATGGGACGAGTTATAGCCGTTGCGAACCAAAAAGGTGGCGTTGGAAAGACAACGACAGCTATTAATCTGTCGGCATGCCTTGCTGAAAAAGGCCAGAAAGTTCTTGCTATCGATATGGATCCGCAGGGAAATATGACGAGTGGATTAGGAATAGACAAAGATGAAGTTGAAAAGAATATCTATGATCTTATGATTGGACAGGTTGGTGTAGAGGAAGTGCTTCAAAAAGAAGCAATTGAAAACCTGGATATTATTCCGACAAGTATTGATCTGTCAGCGGCAGAGATTGAATTGATCGGTGTGGATGATAAAGAATTTATCATCAGAAACGCTATTGCACCAATCAAAGACAATTATGAGTATATTATTATTGATTGTCCACCATCGTTGAGTATGCTGACAATTAATGCTATGACAACAGCTGATTCGGTGCTGGTACCGATTCAGTGTGAGTACTATGCGCTGGAGGGATTGAGCCAGTTAATACATACAGTTGAACTGGTGAAAGAAAGATTGAATCCAATTCTGGAAATAGAAGGTGTTGTATTTACAATGTATGATGCGCGAACGAATCTTTCACTTCAGGTTGTAGAAAATGTAAAAGAGAACCTGCAACAGAACATCTATAAAACGATTATTCCTAGAAATATCCGGTTGGCAGAAGCACCAAGTTATGGAATGCCGATCAATCTGTATGATCCAAAGTCTACAGGCGCAAGCGCATACCAGAGACTTGCTGATGAAGTGATGAATAGAGAGTAACTAAAAGATGTGATGTAGGAGGGAACGAATGCCAATTAAGAAAAAAGGTCTGGGAAAAGGTCTGGACAGTCTGATCCCAGATAATAAGAGCATAAAGTCTGTAACACCTGACAAATCTGCTGAAGCAAAGAAAGAAGCAGAAGAAAAAGCAGGCGTGCAGACGATGAAGATCAATGAGGTTGAGCCGAACAGGGATCAGCCGAGAAAGAATTTTGATGAAGATGCTCTCCTTGAACTTTCGGATTCCATCAAACAGTTCGGTGTATTACAGCCGCTGCTTGTTCGGAAAAGAAAGGATTATTACGAAATCATTGCCGGTGAAAGAAGATGGAGAGCTGCAAAACTTGCCGGGGTAAAGGAAGTTCCTGTAATTGTAAAAGAATATACAGATCAGGAAATTCTTGAAATCGGTCTGATTGAAAATATCCAGAGAGAGAACCTGAATCCAATTGAAGAAGCAATTGCATTTAAGAGACTTCTGGAGGAATTCAATCTGAAACAGGATGAAGTTGCAGAACGAGTATCGAAGAGCAGAACTGCGGTAACAAACTCTATGAGACTGTTGAAGTTAAGTGATAAAGTACAGCAGATGATAATTGACGATATGATTTCTACAGGGCATGCGAGAGCGCTTCTCGCAATTGATGATCCAGAACTTCAGTATACACTGGCAAATAAGATATTTGACGAGAAACTCAGTGTGAGGGAGACTGAGAAGCTTGTGAAAGAGATCAAGAATCCGAAAAAACCAAAAGAGAAGAAGGTAGTGGAGAATGCGTTCATTTACCAGGATCTGGAAGAAAAGATGAAAGGTGTATTCGGAACAAAAGTCAGTATAGCATCAAAAGGAAAGGGAAAAGGTAAGATAGAGATAGAATATTATTCAGATGATGAATTAGAACATCTGTTCGATATGATGATGAGCATTAAAAGAGGAGAGTAATTGAATATGGATAGCAAAATACTGAAAGCACTTGGTATCGATCCGGCATTGATATTTTTATTTTTGCTGGTACTGATTGTTATATTATTCGTTCTGTATGTAAATGTAACAATGAAGTATAATCGGTTGAAAAGCAGCTATACGACGTTTATGCGTGGGAAAGATGGAAAGACACTGGAAGAAAGCATGATGTCAGGATTTTCGGATGTAGAAGCAATTCTGAAATACACAAAGCAGAATCGTACAGACATCCAGAAGCTGAACAAGAAGATGGAGAAGTCTTACCAGAAGGTTGGTATTGTCAAGTATGATGCATTTAATGAAATGGGTGGAAAGCTCAGCTTTGCACTTGCAATGCTGGACAATAATAATACCGGATGGATCCTCAATGCAATGCACAGCAGAGAGGGCTGTTACACTTACGTAAAGGAGATTGTAAAAGGGGAAAGCTATGTAGAACTTGCTGAGGAAGAAGCAGAAGCACTGGATAAGGCTATTTTCGAAGATGGATATGAAGAAGAAGTCAATAAGGCAGTTGCTTCTGTAACAGGAAGTATGAAAATGGCAAAATCCGGTCCGGCAAAGACAGGAAATCAGAAAAACAGTAATGCAAGAAGTGCAAAACAGGTATCTGGAAAGGCAAATAATGGAAAAATCCTGAATACAAGAACAGCAGTATGCGTCCAGATATGGCAAGACCTGAAAAAAATAGAAAATAGCAGATCATATAACAGATATGAGAGCAGGAGGAGTTTAGAAAAATGTTAGATATCAAATTTGTAAGAAATAATCCGGATGTGGTAAAACAGAACATCAAAAATAAGTTCCAGGATGAGAAATTACCTTTAGTAGATGAAGTAATAGAACTGGATCAGAAGAATAGAGATATTAAGGGAGAAGTAGAAGCACTTCGTGCAGAAAAGAATAAAATCTCTAAACAGATTGGTGCATGTATGGCACAGGGAAAGAAAGAAGAAGCGGAAGAATTAAAGAGAAAAGTAGCTGAGAGTGCTGCAAGAATCGAAGAACTTTCCAAAGAAGAAAAAGAAGTAGAAGAGAAACTGAAACAGAATATGATGATCATTCCGAACATTATCGATCCTTCTGTACCAATCGGAAAAGATGACAGTCAGAATGTAGAAATTGAAAAATTCGGTGAGCCTTTTGTTCCTGATTTCGAGATTCCATACCATACAGAGATCATGGAAGCATTTGACGGAATCGATCTTGAGAGCGCCGGAAGAGTAGCGGGAAATGGATTCTATTATCTGATGGGTGATATCGCAAGAATTCATTCTTCTGTACTTGCATATGCAAGAGACTTTATGATCAATCGTGGATTTACTTACTGTGTACCACCTTTCATGATCAGAAGCAACGTTGTAACAGGTGTTATGAGCTTCGCAGAGATGGATTCTATGATGTACAAGATCGAGGGAGAAGATCTGTATCTGATCGGAACAAGTGAGCACTCTATGATCGGTAAATTCATCGACACAATGCTGGAAGAAAAACAGCTTCCACAGACACTTACAAGCTATTCACCATGTTTCCGTAAAGAAAAAGGAGCTCATGGTATCGAGGAACGTGGAGTATACAGAATCCACCAGTCGAGAAACAGGAAATGATCGTTGTATGTAAACCAGAAGAAAGCAAGATCTGGTATGATAAATTATGGCAGAACACGGTAGATCTGTTCCGTTCACTGGATATCCCGGTACGTACATTAGAGTGCTGCTCAGGAGACCTGGCAGATCTGAAGGTAAAATCTTGTGACGTGGAAGCATGGTCTCCAAGACAGAAGAAATACTTCGAAGTAGGAAGTTGTTCTAACCTTGGTGATGCACAAGCAAGAAGACTTGGTATCCGTGTCAAAGGTGAAGATGGAACAAAATATTTCGCACATACACTGAACAATACAGTTGTGGCTCCACCGAGAATGCTGATCGCATTTCTGGAAAACAACCTTCAGGAAGATGGATCTGTTAAGATTCCTAAGGCATTACAGCCATACATGGGCGGAACAGAGAAGCTTGTACCTAAAAAATAGGAAGTTATAAGGATAAGCGTATGCATCAATATTTGAAATCCATTGGATTTGGAAATATCAGAGACAAAAAACAGTTAATACAGATTATAAGAGATGTGGAAGAATCCTATACGGGACATCAGCTTGTCACGCAGGATGAAGTGACGGATCTTTGTGAATTTGATAAAGAATATGGAGAAGGTATCGGGATCAAGGTGTGCGGAGATATGGATATCGACGAACAGTTTGATTACCGCTATTATGCTCCGTATTTCACAGGATCCGGCGTAACATCTTATGCAAATGTCAGTGTGGAACGAAGGATAGACCGTGAAGCATATGTAGGCATTTGTGAGGATACAAAAGTTGGCATCAACCTGGTATTCTATCTGCAGAATATGATGGAATATCTGAGAGAGAGGCAGATTGGCGGAAGAAGTATCAAGTATTCTTCTGTTACTTTGTCCGGACTCTGTAATGAGGGAACCATCCTGCTTCCGGTGAGGAAAAGCAAGGAGCAGGAACGGGAACAGCAGGAAGAGGTGCACAACCGCATGCTGTTGTTGAGTGCAGCCAGAACAGGTGATCCGCAGGCAATCGAAAGTCTTACACTGGATGATATGGATACCTATTCCAAAGTATCGAAAAGACTGATATCGGAAGATGTATTTACCATTGTGGATACATACATTATGCCTTATGGAATCGAATGCGACAGGTATTCGATCATGGGCGAGATCTTGGAATATCGTCTTACCAGAAATGAGATTACAAGGGAAGATATCTGCATTATGAAATTGGATGTGAACGGATTATTATTCGATGTATGTGTACCAAAAAGAGAAGTCATGGGCGAACCGGCAGTCGGACGCAGATTCAAAGGAAATGTGTGGCTGCAGGGAAAAATCAATTTCTGAATGTGGATAAGAACAGTAAAATGTGGATAAATATTTCAGAATGATACAGGGGTGGGGATATCCATCCCTGTATTGACTTTTGTGAGATTAATGGTAAAATAGACATATGTCGTCATAGCTCAGCTGGATAGAGCACTCGCCTCCTAAGGGTCAGGTGGAGCAATCCCCTTTTGGAAGCGATTTATGAAATAAATTTGAAAATTGCTCTATTACAATTAAATACGTCTCAGTACCTCAGTAGGATAGAGGGTTCGCCTCCTAAGCGAAACGTCGCAGGTTCGATTCCTGTCTGGGACGCCAGCAAACAACGCTGAAAGCCTTGATTTATCGAGGTTTTCAGCTTCTTTTGTTTTTGGCTTATAACCTGTCGGATAAGAACATATTCAATTTATATTTTGCAATTTCTTTTGATTTTCAGAATTTGTAATTCGATATTTTTATGACTGTTTGAGTAGAAGAGTTTGCTAACACTTTTTTTATTTTCAAAAAATATCAGCAGATTTTTGAAGATTTGCTAACACTTTTGAAAAATTACTTTGAAGCTGATTGTTTCAAAAGCATTTTTTTCATCTCTGGCGTAAGTGATTTTAAAAGCTGTAAAAGCTCCATATCACTGTCTGATAAGCCGTTGTTTTCTGGCTGAAATTCCTCATTTTGTGGTTGCATTTCCGAATCATGGTTTAGAGTGGAATAAAATTGTTCGTCCATCTTTTGAGCATTGTAACGTCTATCTTCATCTATGATTTCTGAATAAACGTCTGTAACCATTTCTGCTTCTGCATGACCTGTATCGCCTTGTACTGATTTTACATCGCCGTTGGTCATTTTCAATTTGTATCCTGTTGATAAATGACGCAGACTGTGGAAAACAACTTTTTCATAGCCATTTTGTTCGCATAACTTTTGAAATCTGTCTCTCACAATTCTACTTTCAACGGGATTTCCATTTTCCAAAGCTATAACAAGGTTGTAATTGTTATAAGCGTCTCCTAGAAATTCCTGTAATTCCTTTTGGTCTTTTTGATATTGCACCAGCAATTCTGCAACTGTCTTTGGCAACCATACGGTACGATTACTTGTTTCTGTCTTTGGTGTCTTTAATACAAGCCTTGTTGTGCAATGTGGCTTTTGTGTCGGAAAAATCTTGATAATATCTTTTTCCTTTAATTTCTGCATAGCTTGTGCATTTACTCTGGAAAGCTCTTTGTTGATGATTACCCTTGCGTTATTCGTTGCAATGGATTGTTCATCAATAATCACATCTTCCCATGTAAGACCTGTAATTTCTCCAATACGCATTGAGCAGGAAAACGCCAAATGCATACAGATAGTTAATAAATCGTCGTCTGACTGCTGAATTGCTTCACGGAATGTATCTACACTCCAGACTTTTCTTTTTACCTTAGGAACTTTAGGAAGCGTTGCTAATGAAGCAGGGTTACGCTTGTTGGTATCAATATATTCCCAACGGATTGCTTGATTTAATGCACAGCGTATAATGTCGTGTATTTTCTTGATATTGGCAGGTTGTACGCAACGTCCAGTAGCTTTTCTGTTAGCTCTGGGTACTTCTGGAACACTCAATAAATCGTTGTAGTAGGCAGATAATTTCTTTGTGGTAATCTCATTTAACTTCCAATCCCCGATAAGTGGATTGATGTAATTTTCGATAGTACCGACCTTACTACTAAATGTACTAGGCGACCATTTTGACGTACCATAGAGATTGACAAATATTTTTAAAAAGTCACAAAGCGTAATATCTTCATTGGTACTATCAAGTTCTTTTTTCGATTCATCAATTTGGCGTGCAAACTGTTCCTCTAAGGGAACAATCACATAACCATATTTTTCTTGATAATACTCAACAAATGCTTTTCTCTGCTTTGCTTCTTTCTTTGTCTCTAACGTATCCCATTTCTGTTTACGTTCTCCTGCATTGTCTAAATACCAGTAAATAACGGAAAATGTTGATTTTCTTTTTTTGATTGAAGCCATAATATATTCTCTCCTTAACAGTTAATTTTGATTTAACCATTTATCGAAAGAATCTTTAGATACCCGTATGGCTCTACCAGCACGAACATAAGCGAACTGTCCACTTTTTAACCAATGCGTAAGCCACTTTTTTACTCACACATAATTGTTCTGCAATTTCCTCTACTGTATATGTCTTTTTCTCCTTTTTAGGAGTTTCTGTATTTGATGTATCACTTATCACGAGTAATAATAACTCCTTTCCGTGTGATAACAGCAAAATACATACGTTTAACAAGGTCATTATAGCATATCAATAACTCTTGCGGATATGTTTTTTGCCGTTGCTAACACTTTTGCTAATACTTTTTATATGCAGACAAATGGCTTTGGCAAGCTCCACTGGTATCTCAACCATTCCCATTCCTGTGGCTGAACCGTGTCATACGGGTGTATCATTATCCTGTGTTGCAGGTCATGGCAGAACGACTTTTCCAACGGTCGCTCCCAGATCATTGCATGAATCGCTATCTCCCGATTGGAAAAGTCACGGCGTACAATCTCTGATGGCTCACTGCAAGCACAAACGTATCTGTCTGCATTATTCAGTTGTCAAAGAACTATTAGGCTCTTGTCAGCCTGTATCAATCTGTTTTGTTAAATAGACTGATACAGAATGACAAGCTAAGAAGTAAGCGGAACAGGAAAGAGGGAAGTGCTTATATGAAGCGTTCCGCAGATATTACCTATTCAATTTTTATGTCAAATTCCAATATCATTTTCATAATGGCTTCTCTGATACGACCTTTTAATTCCATATCCACAGCGATATATACATTTCCGTATTCATCATATAATGGGCGAATACAGCTTTTTGATATATACGGGTCATAGAAATCTAAGATTTTATCAATGGAAATTTTGTCGCCGTCCATAGCCGATGAAATCACATAAAATGATGGCTTCTTATACGAACGTTTTTGTTTCAAATACTAATTTTCCTCCTCTAATGACTTTTTCATTTGTTTTAATGCATAGTGTCGGTTTTGAAATACACACTTCGGGATATATTCTGCAATTTTGCAATTTCCGTATCACTCATATCCAAGAAATAGTACATAAGTACATTTTCACGGTAACGGTCAGATAATTGTTTAATGACTTTTGCCAGCTCATCGTCATATACATAAATGTCATGTCCACATATATTGAAAGTCGTGTAATCCGTTTTATATGTATCCCATATAGCAACTTTATCTATGATAATGTCGGGAAGCTCACAAAAGGGGATAGCTTCTGCTTGATTCTTTTTCAACTCTTTGTAGTAATCCTTTACAACTCCGAAAACAGTTTTTTTTAAACAACTATCAAAACGACACATTACAGTTTTCTGGAAGTCAGATGGTTTCACGTTCTCACCTCCTCCCTGTGCTGTTTTGTATCTATCCCTCTTTCCACTCCATATAAGAAAAAAACAGGGCAGTTGCTAAGTGATTTGAAAAAAATAATCGCTATTTTAGATAAAATTTATACTTGCCCTCACTATATAGCCGACGAGAAAGGCAAAAATTGTTCAATTCGATAAAAAACGACAAAAAAAGACCTGCACACTTAATGTACAGGTTAAGGAAATGGTGATTTCTTATAAATTAGTATTTAATTTTTGTTGCCATCGTATAAACGTATTCTTCTGGTGTAAGGCGTTTCTTTCCGAAATAACTTGAAAATTCAGCTTGCACATCTGGGTCATCGCTGTAATACATTTCATCAATGGTTGACTGAATACGTTCCTTTACTTCTGATACAGAAACACCCTGTTGATGTGCAATCGCTTTAAAAACTTGTTTTGTATCTCGTTTTTTGATACCCAACATTTAACCACAACCTTTCTGAAGAAATTTAATCCCAATCATACTCATCAATGATATTCTTGATTTCGCTGGAGACTGATTTGTCATTCTTTAGTGTTTTAACAACTTTTGCAAATTCATTACGGTTTGGATTTTTTATATCATTATAGCAACGGTGAAGCATTAAAATGTTATGTGAAGTTGGATTTTTTCTGACGGAATTGATTAACAATTCTTCATATCCCTTTTTATAGAACTTTTCTACAAAATGAACTAAATCACCGGGCATTCCAAAATTAACTGAGGGATTAGTGGATATAATTTCTAAAATTGGCTCTACAAATTCATAAGGATTTTGATATGAAAGCATAGCACTTAATATTTCATCATCAAGATAATACTCTTCATAAGGCTTTGCTGATTTTTTTAGTTCTTCAATTATTTGTTCTTTGGTCATTATACATTTTCCTTTCAAACTTTGGTTGTTCAGCTCTACAAGCTTGAATTTATACCCGGTACTTGTCTCGATTTATAGTCATATCAACCAAATGAAATACAAGTAAGATAATAAAAAAAACGAAAGCTATTATTATTCCTGCGCCCGGCTTGATAAAATCAATTATACCGCCAAGACAAAAGAGCATTGCCCATGTCTTAATCCGTTTTCCAGTAACTCTGCATATTTTCTCTGTGTTTAATCCAGTATAATCTCCTGATAAAAACAGCACACTTCTTTCTGTATTCCTTGATTTGATAAAAAATCTTCCAACAAAAAAGAGAACAGTTGCCATCAGTAAATCAATAAATATAATTATTATTTTCATTTTCAACACCTCTAATTCTAAGTTCACAACTTCCAATTTACTGGCTAAGCCGAGTATACCACACTCCTCCATGAAAGAACACCCCGATATAGTGAAATTTTTCCATTTTTCTGCGTACGTGCGTACACGCTCCGCAGGGATTCCAAAGGGGCTATGCCCCTTGGCACACAGACTTTGGAACAAAGTCTAGTGTGTTACACCTTGCCAGAAGTGTACACGCTCTCCCGGTACGCACGTACACAGCGATTGCCCCCAATGCGTCATATAGGGTGACGACCAAGTTCGCACAAAGCGAACTTGATTCCTCAAAGCAAAAGGCAGGATACCACCGTCATAGTGATACCCTGCCTTTGCTCGTTTAACGCTCTGTGTAGTCCTTCCGCAGAATTTCCGATAAACAAAAAACGTACCCGAACCCTTTCTCGTAAAGAATCGGGTTCGAGTACGAACTGTATGGTGGGCCATCCAGGACTTGAACCCGGGACCAAGCGGTTATGAGCCGCCAGCTCTGACCAACTGAGCTAATGGCCCTCATGATGTCAGATACCTGTTTAGTATATCACAATTTTACCCGCTTGCCAACACTTATTTTCGGCAACACCGCACAATTCCCGCCTTGCGGCTTAAGCACCGCTCCGGCAGCTGCGGCACGCATCTGCGTTGCCAAAATGCTCGATAAGACATCCAGTATTATCTGCGCTTTTGGCTTGGCATCTGCCGCACCTCGCTCGCCGTATCGGCACTTAGAATTATGCGGTATTGCCTTAGAAAATGGAGGTTGCAATGGAAATAGGAGAGATTTCGCTGTTGAGCATTGTCACGGCGGTGGCCCCGATGGCACTTTTTGTGCTGCTGGCGCTGTTTGCCCCACTGGTTTACCGCAGAATTGCGGGCAAACTGATTGAAAAATTCCGTCCACATCAGCCGCAGTGGATCAGCATCATTCTGGATAGCTACCTGTGCCCAACAACGATTTTGCTGCGCACTGTGTTTATTTATGCCGCACTGTGGGTTTTGCCGCTGGAACTGAACACCCCCACATACCGCAGCGTATTGGCGCGCATCATGCAGGTAACCGCAATCTGCCTGATTGCCTGGGGCGCATGGATGGCTGCCCCCGTGTGCCGCCTTTTGCTGCGCAGCGCAGAAAACAAACTGGATATTGCTACCAACCGCACAATGGGGCGCTTTTTTGAAAATATCTTCCGAGCTGTTGTAGGCGTTGTGGCGGGCATTGCGGTGTTGGATGCATTGGGCATTCCCGTTACCGGCCTGCTGACAGGTGCTGGCGTTGCCGGTATCGGTATTACCCTGGCGGCGCAGTCCACCATGACAAACCTGATTGCAGGGGTAGCGCTGGTGCTGGAACATCCCTTTGGCATTGGTGACTATGTGATTCTGGGCAGCTATGAGGGCACGGTGGAAGATATCTCGTTCCGCTCCACCCGTATCCGCACGCCGGACCATGCAGTGATTACGGTAGAAAACTCCAAGGTGTGTGGCGAATACATCCAGAATGTTACTGACCGGACCAACCGACTGTGGCAGTTTACGATCGGTGTCACCTATGATATCCCGCGCGAAAAAGTTGAAACGCTGTGTGCAGATCTGAAAGAACTGCTCAGTGCGGATGCACAGATCAGCTCGGACGCAATGACTGTTACCCTGAATGAATTTAGCGCTTCCAGCATGGATATTCTGGTACGTTGCTATGTGACGGCGGTGGATTATACGGGCTATTTACAACTGAAAAGCCGCATGAACCTGGCCATCATGGACCTGATGAAGCGGGATGGATGCGACTTCGCCTTCCCTTCCACCAGCGTTTACCTGGAAAAAATGCCGCCGCAGAAAGGCAAATCCTGATTTGGCAGAAACAGCTCATCAAGTGCCCGAGTTATGGCAATACCGCATAATTCTAAGTGCCGATACGGCGAGCGAGGTGCGGCAGATGCCAAGCCAAAAGCGCAGATAATACTGGATGTCTTATCGAGCATTTTTGGCAACGCAGATGCCGTGCCGCAGCTGCCGGAGCGGTGCCTTAAGCCGCAAGGCGGGAATTGTGCGGTATTGCCTTAGCAATTTGAACCAAACAATATAACAAAACCGCCACGAACCAATCTAACAGGTTCGTGGCGGTTTTTATGTACGTTTAAGTTTACGCGCAATCTCAGATCAGAGCAGCGGTGATGAGGCTCATCTTATAGACTTCCTCAGCATCGCAGCCACGGGACAGGTCGTTGATGGGAGCGTTCAGACCCTGCAGGATGGGGCCGTATGCAGCAAAGCCGCCCAGACGCTGTGCGATCTTGTAGCCGATGTTGCCGGCGTTGATGTTCGGGAAGATAAAGACGTTAGCTTCGCCAGCAACGGTGGAGTTGGGAGCCTTCAGCTTGCCAACTTCCGGTGCAACGGCAGCGTCAAACTGCAGTTCACCGTCAACCTTCAGTTCGGGATGTGCTTCCTGAACGCGCAGGGTGGCGTTGCGCATCTTATCAACGGTCTCGCCCTTGCCGGAACCTTGGTGGAGTAGCTCAGCAGAGCAACCTTCGGGTCGATACCGAAAATCTCAGCGGTATGAGCAGTCTCAACGGTGCTCTCGACGATCTCATCCTCAGAAGGATCGATATTGATGGCGCAGTCGCCCATCGCCAGCTTCTCGTCGCCGCGGACCATAATGAAGCAGGAGCTGACGGACTTGATGCCGGGCTTGCACTTGATCAGCTGCAGAGCCGGGCGAACGGTATCAGCGGTAGAATAGGTAGCGCCGCCCAGCAGGCAGTCAGCTTTACCCATCTTGACCAGCATGGTGCCGAAGTAGTTGGACTTGGACAGTGCAGCGCGGCACTGCTCCTCGGTCATCTTACCCTTGCGCAGTTCAACCATTTTGGCAACCATTGCGTCAAATTCGGGGTAAGAGGTCGGGTCGCAGATCTCTGCGCCGGTAATGTCAAAGCCGCCCTCAGCAGCAGCCTTTTTGACTGCTTCCGGGTTGCCCAGCAGCAAAACGTTCAAAATCTTGCCAGCCAGCAGCTTGGATGCTGCGGACAGGATACGGGCATCAGTGCCCTCAGTAAATACGATGGTTTTAGGATTTGCTTTCAACTGATTTTCAAAATTTTCAAAAACGTCCATGATAATACCTCCGTATCAATCTGGTGCCGGGTATCCGTGAATCCCGCACACGCTAGTACAGATACGATTATAGCACGATTTGAATTATTTGCAAATGGTGCAAGGACAAAACATATGTTTTTTGCGCAAATGTCTGAACTGGCTAAAAACGCAAAAATTCATGCGTTTGACGCAAAAATATCAGGCGAGATTGACAAAACTATATCAAACGGTGCGCGGGATAGAATTCTCTCCTTCCGGAACAGAAAACCCATAAGAACGATAAAAATCGGCAACATCCTGTGGGCTGTGCACAACAATAGCCTGCAAAAGCCGGTCCGTGCCGGGCTGGCGGAAGCCGATGATGGTTTCACCTGTACAAATGCTGCTTTGCGTTGCGATATCCGCCGGGCCAAGGCCCTGCGGCGGCTGCAACGCGGCGCAGGTTTTGCGGTGGTTAAAGAACATGGTGCATAACGCCTCCCCTGCTTTTCTTTCAGCATAGCGCAGGTTTGGGCAAAAAGCAAGTGCAATACAAAAAAGCTTCCGGCACACAGGAGGGCTGCAATACCGGAAGGCATATGTAGGGAAATATAGAGAATGTCAGAATAAATCAGTCGAGGAATTCCTCGTTCAGCTGAACGCCAAAATCATGGGCAATGGCACGCAGGTCATCATCGGTGATGGTCTGGCGGATCAGGCCGCCGCCCATGGAGAGAACTTTGACATAGATCTCAGCACTCTTTTCAATCGTGTGGGCCAGGCCGAAAGTAATATCAAAATCGGGGCCGGAAGCAAACAAACCGTGCTGTGCCCAAATGGCAGCCTGGTATTTTTTCATCAGCTCACTGGTAGCCATGGCAATGTCAGCACCGCCGGGCACCATCCAGGGGCAGACGCCGACACTCCGGGAAACGACCGGGCATTCAGTAGCGCTCTGCCACAAAGCACGGGTAAAATCACGGTCAGTCAGCGGCAGAATGTAGGTCAGGGCAATTACGTTGGTAGCATGGCAGTGGTAGATCACGCGGTTGGCACCGTTGGTGGCGGCCTTGCGCACGCTGTGGTTCATAAAGTGGCTGGGAAACTCGGAAGTCGGCTTTGCGCCATCGGCCAGGCCCCAGACAATGCGCCAGCTGTCGCCCTTATCATTGATCTCAACAATGCCGATGCTGTGGATAGGGTCCGGCTCCACATTGCGGAAGAACTTGCCGGAACCGGTGGTGATGAAATATTCCCCGGCCAGGTTATCAGCCTGAACGCCCATGTTGACCCACTCGCGCGGGGTTTCGTCAAAGAAAGGACGGCATGCGGCAACATCTTCCTCGGTCATGCGGTAGGTCAGGTTGCCGCCGTTGCGCTCATGCCAGCCCTGCAGCCAGCCGTCGTTGCACATACGGATAAAACCTTTTACGTTTGCTACATCATAAATCGTGCTCATAATACTGCTCCTTTACTCCATTGCCTTTTATCGTAACTGTTGCCTGCGGCTTACCGCGTGATGATATCAACAGGGACATTAAAGATCTTTGCCACTTTCAGGATGGTATCAATGTGGCGGCCGGTGGCTGCTGCCATGTGGTGGGTGGGGCCGGCTTCGCTCCAGCGGTTGCAGAACTCACGCGCACCGCAGCTGAAGCGGGTACGCATGTTGGTATCGCCAAAGGTAAAGATGGGGCCGGGTTCATTGACGCCCTCGGCAACCACAAACTTGAAGTGGCCGTCCTTATCCTGCGTGATGGCCAGATAGGTCACATCGCCAACCGGTGGATAGAATTGGGTCAGATAGCCGCCACCAGTCTTGCCGTGGAACACGGGCACGATCTTCATGGTCGGCTTTTTTGCCTGGAGATATCTGCATCACCGGAGCCGGAATGGCCGATGATGCAGATATCCTCGTTGAAGTCGATGGAGTACATCTCGCTCAACTGGCCGCAGCCCGCAATGGTTTCAGGATGGACATTGCCATCGAAACCTTGATATCGCCCTCAACCGCGCAGGCAGTCGCCCTGCTTGATGAGCATCGAGAATGCAGGAATCAGCATGGAGTCCAGTTGCGCACACAT
>ENA-OQAA01000989-OQAA01000989.1-human-gut-metagenome-genome-assembly--contig:-NODE-989-length-16527-cov-2.016159_pt1 | contig 16527 bp, 23 predicted proteins | sample MGYA00242489_ERZ504515 | MGnify/ENA primary metagenome ERZ504515 (study PRJEB26092, sample SAMD00036237) | human gut metagenome | host: Homo sapiens | study: EMG produced TPA metagenomics assembly of...
CCGTTCACGCCGTATACCACGCCGGACGTTCCGGCGGTAGAAGCAATTTCACCCGGATTGAATACATTCAGGGAAAGGGCATTGTTGGGCTGGTCGCCGGCACGGTAAGTGATAGGCGTACCTTCTTTCAGACCCAGCTCTGCGGCTGCAGCAGCATTGACACGTCCCTGCTCGGAGAAAGTCGGTTTGATGTCGGCAATCAGAGAGGAGTCGAATCCATAATAGTCCATCAGAAAGTCGGCAACCCGGTTGTTCTTGAAATCCCAGAACATCCCTTCGGACAAACCGGACACCGTGGTACAGATGGTACCGCTCAACTTCATGGCGATATAGTCGCCCGGCAGCATTATCTTATGAATCTTTTCGTAAACGGAAGGCTCATTCTCCTTAATCCAAGCCAGTTTGGAGGCCGTGAAGTTGCCCGGAGAATTCAGCAAATGTGAAAGGCAAGTCTCCTCTCCCAATGTTTCGAAAGCCTTTTGTCCGTAGGGCACGGCTCTGGAGTCGCACCAGATAATGGCAGGACGCAACACCTGCTGGTTTTTATCTACACATACCAAGCCATGCATCTGATAAGAGATACCAATCGCCTTGATGTCTTCTGCGTTTACTCCGGATTCTGCCAATACAGCTTGTGTGGCCAGTTTCAAATTTTCCCACCAATTTCCGGGGTCTTGCTCTGCCCAGCCGGGCTTCACTGCGATAATTTCCGCTTCAGTCTTGGGGAAGAAGGCAGACGATACACACTTGCCGCTTTCCGCATTTACCAGACTCGCTTTTACAGACGAGCTGCCGATGTCATAACCTAATAAATACATTTCTATCAATATTAAAATGAAAGTGATATGAAGAATTTACAATCCGGCTACCGTCGGATTTTATTGTATATCTTTTTGTCGAAACGGTAGTAACGTGCCGCCCGGTGGGCCACGCCCTGCTGTTTTTCTTCCAGGGGGACGACATACTCCATCAAGGCAATTTTTTTATGGAAATTGCGTACGTCGTACTGCTTGTCATACACCAGTTCGTACAAAGTGCGAAGCTGGGATGCGGTGAACTTACGCGGCAACAAGTCGAACAGTGAAGACGGGTTGAACTCGACGTACTGGCGGACATAGGTAATGGCTTCCTTGATAATCAGGTTGTGGTCGAATGCCAGAGCCTTTATATCCGGCATGGCTACCCAACTGGCTTGATAATTGTCCAAATCACGGTTCAATGCGCGGTCTATCTTCACCAGGGAAAGATAGGCTATGGTGACAATACGCTCCACCCTGGACTGCATGGCACGTTCCAGCCAATGTACATCTCTGGGGTCTTTCGTACGGTTTTTTGAGCCGAATGCCTTGAATTGCATCAGATTGACGTTCTTCAGACCCGTCAATTCATTCAACACCCGTTTGGCAGCTTCATCCAAATCCTCATCCATGTAAATCAAACTTCCGGGAAGCTTCATATCATGAAAGATTTCTCCTTCTTCCTCTCCTGCACGCTTAATCAGCAGAACCTTTAGCTGTTCTCCGTCAAAACCAATCACTACACAGTCCACAGAGATATGATTGTTTGCCAACGGCGTTTTTTGTTCTATGTTTTGCATAATATATCTCGTTAAGCGCTGCAAATATAAATAGGTTTTTCTAATTTGCAATAAAGGAAAAGATTATTTTTATAATGTTATAAAGCATTATTTTTCAACTGAATACATATCTTACTTTATACAATATCATTTTCAGTTGTTATCGTATGGAATACAATATGTAATTTACAAGAATATACAAGAGGTCTAATTGTAGGAAGTACAATAAGGAGAAAGTGTTTCATTTATAAGTATTTCAGCCTCCGGATACCACAGAAGGCCCAAGCATACATATTGTATTTTAGCTTCCCTCCTTAAAGTAAGGGCATTGCACAAAAAAACATCCGTTTGTGCGGTGAATATCAGAAAAACCTCTACCTTTGCAGCACTTTTTATTTAAACACTAAAAAACGAGTAAATATGAAAGCATTTGTATTTCCGGGTCAAGGTGCCCAATTCGTTGGCATGGGAAAGGACCTGTACGAAAATTCGGCATTAGCAAGGAACTTTTTGAGAAAGCAAATGATATCCTCGGGTATCGTATTACTGATATTATGTTCAACGGAACAGATGAAGACCTGCGCCAGACTAAAGTTACCCAACCTGCCGTATTCCTTCATTCCGTTATTTCCGCCCTCTGCATGGGCGATGACTTTAAGCCGGAGATGACCGCCGGTCACTCATTGGGCGAGTTCTCTGCCTTGGTTGCTGCCGGTGCACTGAGCTTTGAAGATGGTCTGAAACTGGTGTATGCCCGTGCCATGGCTATGCAAAAGGCTTGTGAGGCACAGCCCTCCACTATGGCAGCCATTATTGCCCTGCCGGATGAAAAGGTTGAGGAAATCTGCGCTCAAGTAAGTGCTGAAGGTGAAGTTTGCGTGGCAGCCAACTATAACTGCCCGGGACAGATTGTAATTTCCGGTTCCATAGAAGGTATCAACAAGGCTTGCGAACTGATGAAGGCTGCAGGTGCAAAGCGTGCTCTGCCGTTGAAGGTAGGCGGTGCGTTCCACTCTCCGCTGATGAACCCTGCCAAAGTTGAACTGGAAGCAGCCATCAATGCAACAGAAATCCATGCTCCGAAGTGCCCCGTATATCAGAATGTAGACGCTATGCCTCATACTGACCCGGTAGAAATCAAGAAGAACCTGGTGGCTCAGCTGACAGCATCGGTACGTTGGACGCAAACAGTGAAGAACATGGTTGCCGATGGTGCTACGGACTTCACAGAGTGCGGTCCTGGTGCAGTGCTGCAAGGTCTTATCAAGAAGATTGCACCGGAAGCTACGGCTCACGGGATTGCATAATTCCTTAAATAGAATATTTTCAAGGCTGTCTTTCTTCAAATAGACAGCCTTTCTTGTTTTAATAGGCCATTTCCTTTATATTTGCCACTCACAACAAAATGGGATATATGGAAAAGATTACGGAGTTCAGAAATACCTTGGCAGTACCTATTCATAAGTTATCGATAGACTCTCTGGTACAAGAGGTATGCCTCTGCCCCGAGTATTTTGAAGATATATACCGATTGACATACGATGAAAAACAGACGGTGTCATGGCGGGCAATATGGGTATGCGAGAAATTGAGCGAAATCCATCCCGGCTGGTTCATCCTACTGTACGATGAAATCATTCAACGGCTGATAGACTGCACGCACGACGGTTCCAAACGTCTCTTATTATCTATACTGTATAATATTCCCATCCCTACTCCAATCTCCGTCGATTTGCTGAATTACTGCCTGGACCACATGCTATCTCCGCAAGAAAGCATAGGAGTGCAAGCCCTTTCCATCAGAATAGCCTATCTGCTTTGCAGGAAGGAGCCGGAACTGCTGCAGGAATTGCAACTGATACTGGAAAATACAGAGCTTGATTTTTATTCAACTGGAGTCAGAACCACTGTTCGGAATACGCTGAAAAAGATACGTGCCACAAAGGGGCGCGAGTAAACAAAAAGTAATCACTGAAATAAAAAGTACGTTCTTTTGTTTTTTATTTCCGATTTTCCCTTACCTTTGTTGCCGTAAAGACAAAGGGGTGCCCCGACGGGCTGAGATTATACCCTCGAACCTGATGCAGTTAGTACTGCCGTAGGAATTGGATATTTCTTTCTTCACTGAACTTGCCGTAAAGACGCTTCTTTGTATTTACTTCCATTTGTTTTATTTCTTAATGAACAGAAAAATGAAAGTATTGGTCAACAACAAGGAAGTGAAAACCGGCGCCACTACCCTTTCACAACTTATCGAGGAACTTGCCCTACCGATGCAAGGCATTGCCGTGGCCGTAGACAACCGTATTGTACTTCGCACGGAATGGACAAAATGCATCCTGAGGGAATACATGCCCATCATCATTATCAAAGCAGCTTGCGGAGGGTGAGGAAGATGAAGGACGAGAGACTGAAAAACGGAGGAATGCAGTTCATCACGCACTATACGGAACGATATTCGTATCTGGATGCTGCACGCATGGCTCTTGAGGGCGGTTGCCGCTGGGTGCAACTGCGCATGAAAGACACCCCGGTGGAAACGATAGAACCCGTAGCTTTGGAAGTGCAGGCCCTTTGCCGGCAATACGGTGCCACCTTCATCATTGACGACCATGTGGAACTGGCGCGAAAACTGCATGCCGACGGCGTACATCTTGGAAAGAAAGACATGCCCATAGCCGACGCACGCCGGATTCTGGGCGCGGAGTACATTATAGCGGTACCGCCAATACTTTTGAGGATGTACTGCAACACTACAAAGCCGGTGCCGACTACATAGCTGCGGCCCCTTCCGCTACACCACTACCAAGAAGAATCTGAGTCCGATATTGGGACTTGGAAGGATAATACAGCTATCATCACCGGATGCAGGAGAAGGATATACACCTTCCGATAGTAGCCATCGGTGGAATAACCATAGCGGATATTCCAGCCGTTATGCAGACGGGGGTAAGCGGGATTGCCCTTTCGGGCACGGTACTGCATGCCGATAGTCCGGCAGATGAAATGAAAAGAATCATTTCTTTAATGGAGAATGAAAAATAAAGAATTAATATATGACGACTGATATGGAAAAATTAGTGATTGCGGGACGTGAGTTCAACTCCCGTCTGTTTTTAGGAACCGGAAGTTCAATTCCGATGAAGTGATGGAGCAGTCTATCCTGGCATCCGGCACAGAAATGGTGACGGTAGCATGAAACGCATTGAACTGGACAACAAGGAAGACAATATGCTGGTACACATACAGCATCCCGGTATCCAGCTTCTGCCCAACACCTCCGGCGTGCGCAATGCCGAAGAAGCTGTTTTTGCTGCACAGATGGCGCGTGAAGCTTTCGGCACGAACTGGCTGAAACTGGAGATACACCCGACCCCGCTATCTGTTGCCCGATTCTGTAGAGACGCTGAAAGCCACGGAAGAACTGGTCAAGTTAGGATTTGTGGTACTGCCCTATTGCCAGGCCGACCCCACACTGTGCAAGAGGCTGGAAGAAGCCGGTGCCGCCACCGTCATGCCGCTGGGTGCTCCTATCGGTACAAACAAAGGACTACAGACAAGGGATTTCCTGAGAATAATCATTGAACAAGCCAATATCCCCGTAGTGGTGGATGCCGGTATCGGTGCCCCGAGCCATGCGGCAGAGGCTATGGAAATGGGCGCTTCGGCTTGCCTGGTGAATACAGCCATTGCAGTGGCGGGCGACCCCGTGACCATGGCGGTAGCGTTCAAGCAGGCTGTAGAGGCGGGACGCATGGCATACGAAGCAGGTCTGGGCATACAGGCAGATAATTTTGTTGCGGAAGCCAGCTCACCGCTGACGGCTTTCTTGAATGAAAAATGACAAAACAGGGAGATTTACGATTAGACAATTTACGATTTACGATTGAAGTTACTCATGCAATCATAAACCTACCGGTTGAGAGAGGTTGTTTAACAATACAAACTCCAATCGTAAATCGTAAATTGTCTAATCGTAAATCTCTACATAACAAAACCTAAAGAAAAATGAACCAGAAGATAAAATTCCCCCGTTCCGAGAAAGTATATTTGCCGGGCACCTTGTTTCCCGAATTGCGCGTAGCTATGCGCAAGGTGGAGCAAGTGCCCAGTACGAACTTCGTTGATGGAGAAAAGGTACTTACTCCGAATCCGGAAGTGTATGTGTATGATACCAGCGGACCGTTCAGCGACCCTGCCGTCGAAGTGGATTTGAAGAAAGGGCTGCCCCGTCTGCGCGAGCCGTGGATACTGAAACGCGGCGATGTGGAGCAGCTTTCCGAAATAACGTCGGAGTACGGGCGCATGCGCCGCGACGACCGGTCGCTCGACTCTCTGCGCTTTGAGCATATCACCCTGCCCTACCGCGCCCTTCAAGGAAAATGCTGCACACAGATGTACTATGCCAAACAAGGCATCATCACGCCTGAAATGGAGTATGTGGCGATTCGCGAGAACATGAACTGCGCGGAGCTGGGAATAGAGACGCACATCACACCGGAATTTGTACGCCAGGAGATTGCTGCCGGACGCGCCCTGCTTCCTGCCAACATCAACCATCCCGAAGCAGAGCCGATGATTATAGGCCGTAACTTCCTGGTGAAGATAAATACCAATATCGGAAACTCCGCCACCACCTCGGGCATCGAAGAAGAGGTAGAGAAAGCATTGTGGAGCTGCAAATGGGGCGGCGACACGCTGATGGACCTCTCCACGGGCGAGAACATACACGAAACGCGCGAATGGATTATCCGCAACTGTCCCGTTCCCGTGGGCACTGTCCCCATCTACCAGGCATTGGAGAAAGTGAACGGCAAGGTGGAAGACCTCACCTGGGAAATCTACCGCGACACCTTGATTGAACAATGCGAGCAGGGAGTGGACTACTTCACCATCCATGCCGGCATACGCCGCCACAATGTGCATCTGGCCGAGAAAAGGTTGTGCGGCATCGTGAGCCGTGGCGGCAGCATCATGAGCAAATGGTGCCTGGTGCACGACCGCGAGAGTTTCCTTTACGAACACTTTGATGACATTTGCGACATTCTGGCACAGTATGACGTTGCCATCTCTTTGGGAGACGGGCTGCGTCCGGGGTCTACGCACGATGCCAACGATGAAGCGCAGTTTGCAGAACTCGACACGATGGGCGAGCTTGTGCTGCGTGCCTGGGACAAGAATGTGCAGGCTTTCATCGAAGGTCCCGGCCACGTGCCCATGCACAAGATTAAGGAGAATATGGAGCGCCAGATAGAAAAATGCCACGATGCGCCTTTCTATACGCTCGGCCCCATCGTGACGGACATCGCACCGGGATACGACCATATCACGTCCGCCATCGGTGCGGCGCAGATAGGCTGGCTGGGTACGGCGATGCTCTGCTATGTCACTCCCAAAGAGCATCTGGCACTGCCCGATAAGGAGGATGTGCGTGTAGGTGTCATCACCTATAAGATAGCCGCCCATGCCGCCGATCTGGCAAAAGGGCATCCCGGAGCACAAGTGCGTGACAATGCACTGAGCAAAGCACGTTATGAATTCCGCTGGAAAGACCAGTTTGACTTGTCGCTCGACCCGGAACGTGCGTTCAGCTATTTTCATGCAGGGAAGCATGTGGATGGGGAGTATTGCACGATGTGCGGACCGAACTTCTGTGCGATGCGGTTGTCGAGAGAATTAAAAAAGAAATAAATGGGAATTGATAGAGCACTATGTTTTCAGACGAATTAGAACATATATCCTGGGAGGAAACCACGGCACGCATCCATGCCAAGACAGATGCGGATGTACGCCGTGCCCTCTCCAAAGAACATTGTAATGTAGAGGACTTCATGGCCCTCATCTCACCCGCCGCTGCCCCCTATCTGGAGACGATGGCACGATTGAGCAAGAAATACACCGAGGCACGATTCGGGAAAACCATCTCCATGTTCGTGCCTCTTTACATCACGAATTCCTGCACCAACTCTTGCGTGTATTGCGGTTTCCATATCAGCAACCCCATGCCGCGTACCATACTGACGGAAGAAGAAATCGTGAACGAATACAAGGCCATCAAGAAGCTGGCACCTTTCGAGAATTTGCTGTTGGTGACGGGAGAAAATCCGGCCAAAGCAGGCGTGCCCTACATAGCCCGCGCACTGGACTGGCAAAACCCTACTTCAGCAATCTGAAAATAGAAGTGATGCCTTAAAAACGGAAGAGTATGCAATGCTGAAAGGGCACGGCATGAACGGTGTGATTTGCTTTCAGGAAACCTATCACAAAGCGAATTACAACATCTACCATCCCGCGGCATGAAGTCCAAATTTGAATGGCGTGTCAACGGTTTCGACCGTATGGGGCAGGCGGGCGTCCACTCCATCGGCATGGGAGTACTCATCGGTCTGGAGAAAGAATGGCGGACAGACATCACCATGATGGCTTATCACCTGCGCTATCTCCAAAAACATTATTGGCAGACGAAATACAGCGTCAACTTCCCCCGTATGCGTCCTTCGGAGAACGGCGGTTTCCAGCCCAATGTCATCATGAGCGACCGCGAACTGGCACAAGTCACTTTCGCCATGCGCATCTTCGACCATGATGTGGACATCTCCTACTCCACCCGCGAGCCTGCCGATATACGCGACCACATGGCAACACTCGGTGTGACAACCATGAGCGCCGAAAGCAAGACCGAACCGGGAGGATATTACAGCTATCCGCAAACACTGGAACAGTTTCATGTCAGCGACGAGCGCAAGGCTGTGGAAGTGGACAAAGCATTGAAACGCCTGGGGCGCGAACCAGTGTGGAAAGATTGGGATGCGAGTTTTGATTTGAAGGCTTTCAAGAGATGAGTGGCCGAATACAGAACCTTAATAATAATGAACAAATGAACCGATATGCCAGACAAACGTCCCTCCCTGAAATAGGCGAAGCCGGACAAGAGAAACTGCGTAATGCCAAGGTGTTGATAGTCGGTGTGGGAGGATTGGGTTCTCCCATTGCCCTCTATCTGGCGGGAGCAGGAGTCGGAACGCTGGGATTGGTGGACGATGACCAGGTCAGCATCAGTAATCTTCAACGTCAGGTTCTGTATGCTGAAGCTGACCTTGGGCAGCCTAAACCTCTATGTGGCGCCCGTAGAGTGCAGGGTTTGAACAGCGATGTAAACGTGGAAGTATACCCCTTCCGTCTGGACAAGAAGAATGCCGGAGACTGATAAGGAACTACGATATAGTGGTAGACGGATGCGATAACTTCGCTACCCGCTACTTGCTGAATGACGTATGCAACGCTTGGGGCAAGCCCTACGTTTATGGTGCCATTCAAGGCTTTGAAGGCCAAGTGTCCGTCTTCTGCTACGGTGAGGGTGCAAAAAACTATCGTGACCTCTATCCGGATGAAGAAGGGACACTGCTCATGCCATCTCCGGACAAATCGGTTATCGGCGTAACCCCTGCCATTGTGGGTAGCGTAGAAGCCAATGAAGTGTTGAAACTGATTTGCGGCTACGGTGAACCCTTGGCAGGAAAGCTATGGACGATTGATTTAAGAACCATGCAGTCGTATATTCTCTCATTATAGACAAACATCCATAAAGATATGAAACTGATAGTCATTACCACGCCGCAATTCTTTGAAGGAGAAGCAGCGGCAGTTACCTCCTTATTCCAAAACGGTTTGGAAATACTCCACTTGCGCAAGCCGGGAGCTTCGGCAGAGGAGATGGGGAATTTTCTTCAACAACTACCGATGGAATATATGCCGCGCATTGTCACGCATGAGCAATTCCAGCTGGCATCCGTTTTCGGTCTGAAAGGAATTCATCTGAACGGACGCAATCCACAGATACCGTCCGGATATAAGGGACATGTCAGTCGCTCTTGTCACTCTCTTGAAGAAGTGTTGAAACATAAATCAGATTGTAACTATGTGTTCCTCAGCCCCATTTATGACAGTATATCCAAAGAAGGCTATTCTTCTGCTTACTCCTGCGATACCTTGCAGAAGGCGCAGCAAGCTGGTATTATCGACTCAAAGGTGATGGCATTGGGTGGCATCACCTTGGAACATCTTCCGGAAATAGCCGCTTTAGGTTTCGGAGGTGCCGTACTGCTGGGAGATGTCTGGCAGCAAGCGAAGGAAGCTTTCATCCCCCACTTCCTCCACCTGAAACAGCTTTCCTCTCACCCCTTTAATTTTTAATTTCTAATTTTTAATTATTTCATGCTTCCCCCTATTATCCTTTCCATTGCCGGTTCCGACTGTTCGGGCGGTGCAGGCATACAAGCAGACATTAAGACCATTTCCGCTTTGGGAGGTTATGCCGCTTCCGTCATCACGGCTGTTACTGCACAAAACACACTGGGAGTACAATCGGTTTATCCGATACCTGCGGATATGGTTAAGGCACAAATCACCTCTGTTATGGATGATTTAAGGCCGGATGCCGTCAAGATAGGTATGGTACATGATGCCAGTATTGTGACCACCATTGTCGATTGTCTTCAGACTTATACTCCGGAGTGTATAGTCTATGACCCCGTCATGATATCGACCAGCGGACGGCGACTGATGACCGAAGAAACCATACAAGTCATTAAGACGGAACTGTTTCCGCTATGCACCCTCATTACTCCCAACCTGAATGAAGCAAGCCTGCTTTGGGGGCAAACCATTACCGGTACTGTGGAGATGCGACAAGCGGCACAGGAATTATCCTGCAGATACAACACCGCTATTCTCGTCAAAGGCGGACATCTGGAGGGTAATGACATGTGCGACGTGCTTTATTGCCGGCAACCTTCTGCCGGGGCTGACGTCCTGCCATCCGGATGCATCCTCTATTCCAACCCCAAAATAGAGAGCCGTAACCTGCACGGCACAGGGTGTACCCTTTCCTCTGCCATAGCTACATTTCTTGCCGGTGGCAACAAACTCGATGAAGCGGTCTGCAAGGCTAAAGAGTATATCGGTACTGCGATAAACCGGGGGAAAGACATGAATATAGGGCACGGGAACGGTCCGTTATGGCACTTTCCTTTATCGGAATAAGAGCTCGTCGAAACGCATTATCTGTTTACCTTAAACGCATTATCTGTCAGCCTCCGATACATCATGTGTTTGGCACCAACGGACAATGCGTTTCGACATGCCTGCTTCTTAATAGCGTATGCCCAGAATTTTCTTGGCATCGTCTTTCTTGAACAGTGAATCAATGACGTCTAAAATCGCTTCGTAGTTTTCCGGATCTACGATATTGGGAGCGAATATGTTGAGGACTTTCATCTTGTCGTCATCAAAAGTATATAGTGCCATCAAACTGGCACATTGCACACAGTTCAGGCTGTTGTTTCGGGCAACAGTTCTCATCATTTCGATTTGATCATCCTTGAAAGGGTGGGACTTCACTTTTTCATAAAAATGCCGGAAGTCTTCGGGGTGCATCCCCCTGACATAAACCGGAGCTGGAGAATCAATCACTACTTCACTGGGAACAACCGGCAACGTACGTGGCTCTCCGGAGAATGAGTCCATTGCAACGACTCTCCCACCTTCAAAAGTCACGACAATCTGAGTTCGGCTGATATTACTTTTACCGGACAGCACTCTGGAATATTCCCATTCTTCTATATCCCGGTCGAAGCGGCGATACTCTGGAGTTCCCAATATCTTGGTGACCTCCTGCCTGCTCATCCCCTTCTGGATACTGTTCAACACATCTACCTTAGCATCATAAAACAAGCTGGAACAACTGCTGAATCCCATCGTCATTACCAGTCCCGCAATAATTAGTCTGATTGTTTTCATCTTATCGAGTTTTTAGTTGCCACAAAGGTAGGCAGAAACATGGATAGACCTCTTATTATCCCCCTATTTGTCAAAAGGGATTTCCCTACTTTTTTTAGCCATATACCTATTAATATGGAAATAATCCGTTATTTTTGCAGATACTATCACTATAAATAGGTAAAAACACATGGAAAAAGCAAAAGTATACTACTCTGACTTGCGTACTTCCCCTACATCCAATCTTTTGGATAAAATGGAACGCTTGCTGAAACGGGCAGGCATCGAGCAACTCCCTTTGAAGGATAGCTTTGCTGCCATCAAAATCCATTTCGGCGAACCCGGCAATCTGGCATACTTGCGTCCCAATTATGCAGCTCGAATGGCAACCCTGCTCCGCAGCCTGGGAGCCAAACCTTTCCTGACGGACTGCAACACACTGTATTCCGGTCGTCGCGCCAATGCCGTAGACACTTGCAAAGCGCGATGGAGAATGGGTTCAACCCCATTTCGGCCCAGTGCCAGGTCATCATCGGCGACGGACTGAAGGGAACGGACTACCGCGAAATCCCTCTGAACGGAGAATATTGTCCGGCACCCAAAATCGGTACAGCGATAGCCGACGCCGATATTGTAATCAGTATGAACCACTTCAAGGGACACGAACAAGCCGGCTTCGGCGGTGCTTTGAAGAATCTGGCATGGGATGTGCCAGTGTAGGCGGAAAGCTGGAACTGCACTGCGCCTCGCAACCCAAGGTTGACGTAGAAAGCTGCATAGGCTGCAACATCTGCGTGAAGCACTGCGCACACGACGCTGTGCACCTCAATACCAGCCGCAAGGCAGAAATAGACTACACCAAATGCGTAGGTTGCGGACAGTGCGTAGCCCTCTGCCAGCACGACGGTGCCGTGATGGGAGCCGAAGATACCTCCGAGCGCCTGAACTACAAGATTGCGGAATATGCCCTCGCTGTCGTTATGGGCAAGCCCCATTTCCACATCAGCTTCATCATGAACGTATCTCCCGAATGCGACTGCTGGAACCACAACGATGCCGCCATCGTGCCCGACCTCGGCATTCTGGCTTCGGCAGACCCGGTTGCACTGGACAAGGCATGTGCAGATATGGTCATCCAAGCCCCGATACTGCACGGTAACAATTGCCTTGCCACGGCACACGAGCACGACGACTTGTGTGGATGCGACAAGTTCCACTTGATGCACCCCGACACGGACTGGCTTGCCGGATTGCGCCATGCCGAGAAAATAGGATTGGGAACCATGGAATATGAATTGGTGAAGATTTGATTAAACCTTTTCAGTTTTAAACAGTCATACTAAAAATAGATTTATCAACTATAATATTATACAAATGGAAACATCTGCAAAACTTTATTCTTTGCCTTTCGGCAACGTAAAGACCTATCTATTCGTCCTGCTGTTCGTGGCAGGAAACATCGCCTTGCCGCAACTCTGCCATCTGGTCCCAGCAGGCGGTCCGACGTTGCTTCCCATCTATTTCTTTACACTGATAGCTGCTTATAAATATGGTTTCAAGGTAGGTCTGCTGACGGCTCTCTTGTCTCCGGTCATCAATCATCTGCTTTTTGCCATGCCTGCAGCAGCCGTGTTGCCGGCCATACTTATAAAGTCCGGTCTGCTGGCCGGAACCGCCGCTCTTGCTGCACGCTATGCCAAGAATATCTCTTTATTGGCATTGCTGGGTGTAATCCTCTCCTATCAAATTATCGGTACGGCCTTTGAATGGGCACTGTGCGGTAATTTCTTTTTGGCAGTGCAAGATTTCCGTATGGGCATTCCGGGCATGCTGATTCAGTGGTTTGGAGGATATGCACTGCTGAAAGCAATCGCAAAGAAATAAACGTATATTCTCAAACAGTATCCCTTAATCCTAAAACTTTGTTCGCACACTGCGGATACATATCCCCAGTTTGCGGATGTCTATCCCAAGGCTTGGGATAGACATCCGCAAACCATAAACAAAGTTTTTTCTTAACTGATAAAAACTTTTTCCCTAACTAAGAAAAACTTTCTCCTTAATAGAGAAGACTTTTCTCTTAATACTTTGAACTTTTTTCCGCTATTTTCCTTTCTCCCTACAATAAAATCATTAATTTCGTGCCGAACAATATATCATATTTTCAACATGGAAGTAGTAACGAACAACTGGTTCACTAAAAAATATCCAATAGGTTTTGCCTTAAGCGGCGGTTTCATCAAAGGCTTTGCCCATTTGGGTGCCATGCAATCCTTATTGGAACATGACATAAAGCCCAATATACTTTCCGGAGTCAGCGCCGGAGCCTTGGCCGGGGTATTCTACGCCGACGGCAATGAACCGCATAAAGTTCTTGACTACTTTGCCGGGCACAAGTTTCAGGACCTGACCAAACTGGTGATTCCCAAAGTCGGATTGTTTGAATTGGGAGAATTCATCGATTTCCTGAAAAGCAATCTGAAATCCAAGAAACTGGAAGAACTGCAAATCCCTCTGATTATTACAGCTACTGACCTGGACCACGGACGTCTGGTACATTTCCATAAAGGGGACATCGCCGAACGCGTAGCAGCTTCGTGTTGCATGCCGGTATTGTTTGCCCCGGTCAATATAGACGGCACCCATTACGTGGACGGAGGCCTGCTGATGAACCTGCCTGTCTCTACCCTCCGCCGTATATGCGAAAAAGTGATTGCCGTGAATGTCAGCCCTCTGATGGCGACCAAGTATAAAATGAACATTGTGAGCATTGCCTTACGTTCCTATAATTTTATGTTCCGCTCCAACTCTTTTCCTGAACGCGAGAAGGCTGATTTGCTGATAGAACCTTATAACTTGGAAGGATACAGCAATACAGAGCTGGAAAAGGCGGAGGAGATATTCATGCAGGGATATAATACGACCAATGATATATTGGAACGCCTGCTCATTGACAAAGGCAGCATTTGGAAAGAATAAAATAACCATTCTATAACATAGAAAACAAAGAAATGAACGACGAAAACAAATTGATTATTTATCAAGTGTTCACCCGACTATTCGGAAACAACAATAACCACTGCATCAATAATGGCAGCATCACTGAAAATGGATGCGGCAAGATGGCCGACTTTACAGCCAAGGCGTTGGGAGAAATCAAGAAGCTTGGCGCTACACATATCTGGTACACGGGCATCATCGAGCATGCTACGCAAACTGACTACCGCCGTCACAATATCCAACCCGACCATCCGGCCATAGTGAAAGGTAAAGCCGGATCTCCCTATGCCATCAAGGACTACTATGATGTCGACCCGGATCTCGCCAAGGACGTACCGGAGCGTATGAAAGAGTTTGAGAATCTGGTGCAGCGCACTCACCGTAGCGGTCTGAAGGTTATCATAGATTTTGTTCCCAACACGTAGCCCGTCAATATCACTCGGATGCCCAGCCGGATGGCACTTCACAACTGGGGTCAAACGATGATACCAATTATGCGTTCAGCCCATATAATAACTTCTATTATATCCCGAAATCGGAACTGCATGGCCAATTTGACATGAAAGGTGCAGCCGCCGAACCTTATAGGGAGTTTCCGGCAAAAGCTACCGGAAACAACCGTTTTGATGCTTATCCAAACATCACCGATTGGTACGAAACTATAAAGTTGAATTATGGAGTGGATTACCAGAACGGCGGGACTTGCCATTTCGACCCCATTCCCGACACATGGACCAAGATGCTGGATATCATGCTGTTCTGGGCGGGAAAGAACATAGACGGTTTCCGTTGCGATATGGCCGAGATGGTTCCCGTAGAGTTCTGGGAATGGGCAATTCCGCAGGTCAAGGAACAATATCCCTCCCTGCTGTTTATAGCCGAAGTCTACAACCCGGGAGAATACAAGAATTACTTGTTCCGTGGCAAGTTTGATTATTTATACGACAAAGTAGGACTTTATGATACCTTGCGGGCTGTTACTTGCGGGTATGAATCGGCAACTGCCATCACCCGTTCCTGGCAAAGTCTGGGAGGTATAGAAAAACGCATGCTGAACTTTCTGGAAAACCATGACGAGCAACGTATCGCTTCCGACTTTTTTGCCAGTAACCCACGCAAGGCGATTCCGGCACTCATTGTGTCAGCTTGCATGAACACCAATCCGATGATGATTTATTTCGGTCAGGAGTTTGGTGAGCTGGGCATGGATAGTGAAGGTTTCAGCGGCCGGGACGGACGTACAACCATCTTTGACTATTGGAGTGTAGATACTATCCGCCGTTGGCGCAATGGCGGCAAGTTCGACGGCAAGATGCTGACGGAGGACCAGAAACACCTATACAGCATTTATAAACGGCTACTGACTCTTTGCAATGAAGAAAAGGCCATCTCTCAGGGGGCTTTCTTCGATTTGATGTATGCCAATGTCAACGGATGGCGCTTTAATGAACATAAGCAATATACATTCCTGCGCAAATTTGAGAGAGACCTGCTGCTGTTCGTCGTGAACTTCGACCATATCTCGCAGACCTTGCCATAAATATTCCTTCTCATGCTTTTGACTTCCTGCAAATACCGCAGATGGACCAGTACAAAGCTACGGAGCTGCTCAGCGGAAAAGAAGAAAACATAAGTCTGCTTCCCTATAAGGCTACTAATGTGGCCGTCGAAGGATATGGAGGAAAGATACTTAAGATAAAGCTATAACGGAATCACAACTCTGGTGATTTATTAGATTTGGCACTGATTATGCAGAACAACACGGATTTCTTAATCGCTTCGTGGTTTTCCGCATAAATCAGTGCCAAGTCTTTATTTGTTCTCTTCCATATATTCCTTCAGCCGATATAGCCGCGTGATGGCAGGATTATAAAAATCATCAGGATAATGTGCATCTATGTCACTCAGGTTAGCTTGCACAAAAACGTTTCACATCCACTATGTTCTCAGCATCAGACAATGTTACACTTTGAGGGAAAGATGTGCTCTTTGCCCAAGCTATCAGCGCTTTAACGCTATCTTCATCAAATTTATATTCGGCCATATTCTACATATTTTCTTGCAAAGATAGTGCAAACCGGATGCAGAATAAAATGACCCACCCATTTTTTTTATGCTAAAGTTATCCTCATCTGCATGAACAAAATTCCAATTTGTTGTGTTATATAAATGTG
>ENA-OQAA01000990-OQAA01000990.1-human-gut-metagenome-genome-assembly--contig:-NODE-990-length-16491-cov-1.908580_pt1 | contig 16491 bp, 20 predicted proteins | sample MGYA00242489_ERZ504515 | MGnify/ENA primary metagenome ERZ504515 (study PRJEB26092, sample SAMD00036237) | human gut metagenome | host: Homo sapiens | study: EMG produced TPA metagenomics assembly of...
TTTATAATTATCCAATTCATTAATATTATTTAATTTAATTGGATAAATCGCAGAAATATTTTTATCCAACTGAGCAGCCAAGCTATCATTTTCGAACACTCCCAATATCTTTTCCCTTATATTTTTTTCTGCACTTTCATCTATATAATTATTTTCTAACGCTTTAAGCTTTTTCAAAATAGAATCTCCGCTTTCACCTTCGGATGTCACATCAACATAATTGACCAAAAAGTAATTCGCAATATCTCTGTTTCTATTCATATAAAAAAACGTATTTTCACAATCCCATTTTTTCACATATCCATAATCATTAAAAACCATTTGTATCAACTCATTCATTTATTCAATTCTCCCTTGGCTTGCTCTGAGTTTATTAACCTAATAACATTCGGTTTGTAACAGTTGTAATTTTCATTATCAATAGTTGCATTCCCTGTAATAGACTTAATTTCATCTAACTGTTGCTTTCCAAAACGCAAACACTAGAACCATCAATTTTAAAATATTTTTCATTCAATTGATCTGTAATCAATACATTACACTCATACAAAAGCGATTTATCATCTGATTGTTCTATTCCTTTCTGTATTTTCTTTTGCAAACGTTTTACATCTCTACTTTCATCAAGTGATAATCTGTATTTTACACCATCCTGTGACATTGTCTGCACAACTTCTTTTTCACTAATTGATAAAGAACTTATTTCTTTAAACATTTCAATAAGTTGTACTCGGATAAGTTCATCAGAAGGTAGATTATTAATTTTTTCAGGTTTTTCAAGTATCAAATTAAAAAGAAGTCTTTCTGTTTCTGCTTTATTTTTTGTTAATAGTTCGTTCATTAATCTAAATAAGTTACACTCTTGTCTTTTTGCACACAAACTACAATTTTCTATTTCACAATCATTTTCAAGATACTCAAGATACACATCATTAATTGAAGAAGAAATAACAAAATACTTATATGACAATGTTTCTAGTTTCTCTGTATAATTACGCTTTATTGTATTACATATCTTTTCAAAAGAAATTAAACATTTTCCATTCTTGTTTTTATTAATAAAAAAGTCAGTAACATGTTGCTTTAACATTGTATATAATTGTACATATACAAATTCACAATAAGCATTATCAATAAATGTCCAATCTGGATGTACAATCATTAATATCTCTCTTATTAATTGCGCACTTTTCGAATAAACTTGTTTAGAATCATCAAACTTTTCCTGCCATTCTTTCAAAAACACTTCATCTTTATTCCTATCTGGATTGACAAGAATAAATTGGTCTCGTTTTCCTTTTATTGCCAATTCATATTTTTCCAATTCTATCTTCAGTTCACTGATTACTCTTTCCACATTACTTTTTGATTTATCATTTTCACAAATATGATTTAAAATTTGATATAGTGATTGCTTTTTTTGTCTGAGGCTTAATATTTTCAATAATAATATAATCTTCTTCATTTTTTTCAGGAACGGCGCCTTTGTTACAAATAGGCTTTTCAAGTTTTGTTTTTAAACCACTTATATATTCTAATGCAACATCTATAAAATTTACTGGAATTTTCTCTGTACTGTTAATATGGAAATAACCATATTCAGCTTCATCCTGCAATAACTCAGCAATAAAAGCAAATTGGTCATTTTCTTTCAAGTTTACCTTTCCTGACTTAACCTGATGCATTGAAACATATTTACCATCATAATAAAAATGAAAATCCTCTTTTCCCTCTATTTCTAAGTCCCATAAATCATTCGCATTTTCTGATTTAATGTTTTTCTCTATCTTTTCTAATGCAATACACAAAGCAATATGCCCCTGTATTTCATATCCTTCCCAAGATATAATTGCACTTATTGGAGCAATTATTTCCATTATCCTCTTCTCCATTCTATATCTTCCGCTTCTTAATGGGGTTCTGTCCTCCGCCAGCTCTTTCTTATCTTTAATCTTTCTGTATTTGTTGGTAAGCACACTTTCTAAAATTTAATTGTGTCATGTACCTTTTATTTACTTATTTTCTTTTCTTATATAATTTTTTTCTCACAAAGTCCTTTCGTGAAATAAAGTTGATCTAAGACATCTAAGCCTGAATTTTTTCCCTCCTTCGTTGCACTGATAATATCTTTTATCGATATCTTGATTAAATGCGTAATGTCCGTATCGTATACCACCGCAAGCTCATCATGTCTTACTGATTCATTTATTGTAAAGTTCACATTTTTTCTAATCGGATACTTTTTCCGAAGAAATTTTGACATTAACAATTCACTATAAATCCATCCTGAATTAGTTGTTCCATTTGAAATATCTTTCGTCTTTAAAGAATTTGGTGTGTCAAGAACAATTAAACACTCTGTATTATCCATCATTTTCATTAAGGCTCCATTTAGCATCATATGAACATGCGCTGTAGACTGATTCCTTCTTTGATAATTATATGTATCAACCGAACCATCCGAATTTCTTTTTGATACACAATACTCATCATCAATCTGTAACAGAAGCTCATCTGCGTATTTCCAGACACAAGAATCAATAAAAACTGTCAGACCAATATTATTCAATAATCCTGCAAATGCAATCACATTCTTTTCGTCCTTGTGTGAATGAGATAAAAACACATTTGCTTTAAATGATGGGAACCAATCTTTTTCAATTTCTGATACCTTCAATTCCCCATCGACTGAAAGATACTTATCCAAAGACTCTTTAATTTTTTGCTTATGAGCACTGTATACTTCCAATCCTTCTTTATAGCATTGTTCCCAAATATCCCTATAGCAATCTGGTAAATCCATCTTAAAAGTCGCAAACATATTATAAATGCCTCCTATCTATTCCACTTACTCAAATTTTAAATATATATTTAACATTAAACACAATAATCAGTTCCTTCACATCTTTCTAAAGTTATATCTACTCTTTTTTCCATACCAAATTAACGTGTTAGTCTTTTTATGCCAATATCAATATTGCTTATTCAAATCGTCCCATAAATCAGGATATAATCTTACAAACGTGTTAACAAACTCCTCATCTGTAAAGTCTTCTGGCATCACTGTCCCAACCTTCTGAATAGGTTTCTTAAATTTCTTTTTATAATCGATATATATTTTATTAAATTGTCGCGCAGTCCCGCCCATAATACTATCATCTCCACTTTTTACAGGAAATACTACAATATTTTCAGTTCTTTACTTAGGATATTTATTTCTAATTTCTATTGCCTCTTCAATTAAATCAACTATATTTTCTTTAATATCATCATACACATAATCACTAAGCTGATATATAGACTCAAATGTTGTGCACACATCTCCTAAATTAATTTCATGTTCATCCCTTGGTTCGGAATGTTGAATAATATAATTAAAAGTTTCATCAACGCAAAACATTTTTAAAGGATTATCTCCCTTTTGGGATTGCTCCCCTTGGCTATTTTTTAATTTATTTATATAAATTCCTACAATTCCTTTTCCTCTTTTCCACGCTTCCTTAATCTCATACTGAACCCATTTTCTTGATGCAGTTTCCGTTCCAATCAATACAATAACACAAGAACGCATATTCAATTCTTTATCTATCCAAGCTTTTATATCTGCTTCTTTTTTTGACGTACTTTTTCCCATCCATTATCAGAAAACAGCTCTTGTCCCTCTATAACTCCTATATTTCTTATTTGTCCTACTCGCCAAATGTCATTTTCAAAATGAAAACTAAAAAAAAACTTGTCTCTTCATAAATACCTCCTACTAATTCTATTCTTTCTCTCTTTCATTTCCCAAATAATTTATCATTTCCTGTGCCATACTAAAATAATCTATTCCTTCTAAAAATTCTTGATTCAATTCCATTGGAGCGTTATTTAATCCACTCCACTCTTGACTTTTATATTCCAGTGCTACTTTGCTTGAACATCCGCCTACACTTCCCACAACAAAAACAGGAATATTCATTTCTTGTGCTAATTCTATCTCTTCACGTATTCCTTCATCTTTTTTATTCTCTTTAATTTTTCCGCCCAAGCATACTAACGCTTTAACTTTCTTTCTTTGTATCATTTGTTTTCGCATCTCACGCAAACTTTGACCAAGATCTTCTCTTTTTCTGATATAAATAGATTAAATTTTTCTCTATATTCTGCTTCTTGCTCTGAAACCACTCACTAAAAAAATATTCAGAAATATACATATTTACCTTCTTCTTATAATTCTGAGGCTCTATCTCTTTTGCTACTTCATAAAAAAAGTTCCTGAAATGTTGGATGTGCACCAAACGTCACCTCATATCCATTACGTATAATCGTCTTCGCGAACAAAATTAAAGCATCGGTTAAACTTTGTTTGAATATTTCATCCGAATCCGGAAATGCACCTGAAACAATTATTTCCATCCCATTACTTCCTTTCTGTGTCTCTGTTATATAGCGATTCCAATGATAGCAAAAGTCTTGTATGTTATCAAAAACAACATTATTTCGCACAGAATATGACACAATTCTATTCGTTAGAATGACCACTGAATCTATAGAACTATCATTATGCTTCTCATTTAATTCTTGGGCATCAGCTAAAGTTGGTGTACGCCCAAATATTTGGTATTTTTGTTCAATATTACGTTGTGGGTAATGGTATTGTTTTCTTTCCATTGAGACACTGTAAATCATATTGTTTTCATCCACAGTCTTTTGTCTATCTCCAAACATATTATTGAGCAAATCGATATACCCCAACATTTGATTTGATCTATCCATTATAAGTTCAAAACTTTTTTGAAGAATTTCATCAACGATTTTTGTTAGTTTTTCATCATCATAAAAATCTTCTGTTCTATATTTCAAATGCGGCGCATCAGACGGTTTTATCTTTAACTTTTTTATATCTGCTTCATCAATTTGAATCCATAAAATTGGAATTTGTCTTAACAATGCAAATCTTAACTCTTTTAATACCCACTCAGAATCTGCCGATTGGGTAGTATGAATAAAGACAAACACATCACTGCTTTCCATCTCTTCATCAATCTGTGCCTGCGCTCATCTCCAACTTTTACATTGATAACATCTCTAAACGGATTAGATTCTCTGGCCTGAATAAGCATTTTATCATAAATTTTTGCTGTAATCTCTTCTCCATCAACTCTTTTATGACTTAAAAAGACTTCACCTTCCTCACAATAACAAGTTGGGAACGCTTTTGCTATGATCTTTCTTGAAAATATTTTTGCGATGGTTGGAAGATACTGTTCATCCAGATTCCTACACCTAAGCTGCTCCCAAATATCATAACTCTGTTTATTTGATATTATCTTACCCGGTATCCTTGTTGACCGATCAGCTGCAACGGGCCATATTTCAGCCTTTCTCTCTATTGCTGTTTTTATCAGCTCCCTTACTTCATCTGCTACGCATCCATTTTCCTTATAATCATTATAAATAATAATCAATGAATTTTCAGAAATATTATTTTTACTTCTTGCCATGTTTTTGCTATTAACTACGCAATACTCAACACCATATTCACTTAATTGCAGAACCAATTCTTTATGGAACGCTTCTATAGAAGAATAATTTTCTACTGTTAGCTTAGGGGCAATAATAAATACTTTCATTTTTCTCCTTTTAGTTTTAATATCTGTATATTAATTTCAAATTTTTCACACCCTTACTCTATCACCTATTAAACAGATTTAACAATTTTATAAGCAGGTGTATCTTCTTTATGTGAAAAAGCAATATTTATATCTTCCTGTGTATATTTCAAAAAATCATTCCATGTAACTACATATGTATAGCCATTCTCAATATTACTCTTTAATATAGGGAAAAGATTATCTTTATCATAGTAAGTATACGAACCATTTCTATCTGGTAAAATAACAGCAAGCAATGCATTTCTATGACTTGTACGATTACTTCTTGTTGTCTCTCTAACCGAAAAACTAATTTCCCATGGAATCCATTGAGAGCGCTGCCATTTCCTAGGTTCTTTCATATTGGGAGATATCAAAACAATTGTAATTGTACTATCATAAATTTTATCCTTCAAATGTTCCCAAATCTCTTCCTCTTCCCATAGAGATATGTCTTCATCACTATTCTCGCCTTTATAAATATCATTCTCTTTTAAGAGATTATTTTTTATATAATCAACGTAATCGCACGGCCAAGTTGGTTCTACAACACTTGGCAAGGACTGAACATCCGCATCTATGTATTTATACGAAACAAATATTTTTCTTCCTGATTCATCCATTTATATTTCCTCCAATCTATATCCAGTACATTTTCTTATATACATGCACTAATTGCTTCCTTGTACACAACTAATAATTGGTCCTATATATTCACAAAATTGCCAACCCCAAAGCGCTATAACTATTATTAATGGGATTGAATAAAACCATCTCAATGTTCTAGACCACATAACTTTTCTAATTGATTCAACTTTTTCTATCTTTCCATCATACTCTTTAGGATTTAGTTGATACAATAATTCTCTATTATTTTTAGGTCTCATTTCTAAAACCCAATCATAAATTTTCCTATATATTTTTTCTGTCCTAAGGAAAAATGCATCTAAATACCAAAACATCAGATTCACCATTATCAATACTGTACATAACAAAAAACAAATTAATTTTTTCCGGCAATAGCGCTAATACAACTGCATAAAGAGATACAAACCATCCCTTAACCATAAATGAATTTTGTGCCATTCTAGTTATACATGATTGTATTAAGTCTATTTCCTTATGAATTTCTTTCAATTTGAATTTTCTTCTTTTCCCCCATTTTTTCATCTCCTAAACATAATCCCTATATCCATCCTTATATAATCATTATATAATAAATCTAAAGGATACCAACATTGTCCATTATAATTTTTTCTCCATTTTTTCAAAACAGTTGTATCTATTTTAACTAAATGCTTTATAGGTACTTCATATGATATACGCATATCTTCTGCTCCATATATATAGTGTTCTTCTAAATGTTCTAATTCATCCCTATACTCGCTTAACTTTCTTTTCTGTATAAGCTGACTACATACTAGTTCCGAATATATCCATGGCGAATACGTTATATCCATATTCTCTGAATCGACATTAATCTGAATCGACTTTTCTGTATTAAGCAAAAATATGCATTCACATTTATCAATCATTTTTATGAGTGCAATATTAAGCATATTATTAACATGCTCAGAAACTTTTAAGCAATCCTGATGATATATAAAGCTCCCCCTTGACCATCACTTCGCTTGTTACTATATTTCCTATTTAACAGCTCAGCAATATTCCCCGCATAGCCCCAAACATTCGAATCGACGAAACATTTCAAATCAAATGTTTCATTAAGCCATCCCGCTAATGCATTCACTAAATCCTTATCTCCACTCGAGTGCGACAGAAAAATATCTGCTTTCACTTCTGGGAACCAATCATTTTGTATTCGTGAACCATCAATAACATTATTTCTAATATATTTATTTAAACTATTTTCTATCTCTTTTTTCTGATTGCCTAAATGCTTCTCTCCAATTTCAACATATTTTAAGAAACTTTCTTCTTCCAATTCAAAAAAATTTTTTTCAATTTCTAAATTAAATCCTGCAAACATAATTGTACCTCCGTATTCCTATATTTAATAGTTTAGCACACTTTTAGTTCCTATTCTTAATGTTAAATGTTCCTATATATCGCCCTTCTAATCTCTGATTATAAACTCGTTCATAACATCTCATTCCGGCTAACTGAGGTTTGATCTATATCATTATCATACAAATTATATATATACTTTTCACTTCCCACCTGTCCCTTTTCCTCACAGTACGAATAAAAATTTCCTAATTCCCACGAACACCATCCTCTAATCATTCTTCCTGGTAACTTTAATTCGGTTTGATCACTTCTTAAAAATAACAATTGTTCTGCATTTCTCATTTCCTCCGTCAATTCGCTCTTTATCATTTCTCCTTCCAATTTATCATGATGCATCCAGTCAAAATATAAATATATACCTTGAAAATAGAACTCAAAAAATATCAAAATTGTAAAGAACTTATCGTCATAAGCATATGATGCAAAAACTTCAGGTAAATTGCTTTCATTGTTCTTCATGTAGCTTGGTAAATCCTCACGTGAGATTACGCAATTTCCATATCTTCTCAGCATACTTAACAAAAAACCAAAAAGCTTCTTTTTATTAGTAATGTTGTATTCATCAACCCTTTCTATCCTCTCCCATAAATCATTCAAATTGCGTTTTAACCATTTATATCTTTCAAATTTTCTTCCCAGTTCACCAACCATTCTTATATTATTTTTTAGCACATCTTCAAAATCAAATTCAATATTAAGACTATCGGCCATTTTATCCCTTGCTACAAACTCTTCTTCTACATTCCATAATAATCTTCTATTTAATTCAGATATATACTTGAATTTATTATTCTTATTAATCTCATCTATCTCTCGAATTTCTTTTTCATACTTATGCAACAATTCATTTCTGCTCAAAACTGACATGATTCTCTTCCTTCCTACTTCAATTTTCATCCCCTAAATATATATACACACAGCTCTCAAAAACCTGTCGCCTTTCGTCGATTTTTATATTTTATTCTCACCTTCACCGCACTAAACTCCCATAAAAAAACAAAAAACTCTCATCGAGTCGGCCCTGTTAAACACTTATTCAATTCTCTACAACCAACAAAAAAGCTATCCACCAGGGACACAAAAAAAGCTACTAACCCTTCCCCATTGGCTCATTGAAAGTTGAGAATTTTATCTATTTTTAACATTCCTCTCTTCATACAATTATTCTAATCTACAGTATATTTAATTATAGCATATACATACAGTAAAATGAATATTCTACAAATTAAATATTCTTGTGCCGCACCGTAATATTCAGCCAGTTTATATGTCTATGTAACACAATACCACCAGGGACACAAAAAAAGCCACTATTCCCGTCCCCGATGGGCCCCAACGGACAAATGTTATTACAATTAACACCATCTATCTCCCCACAAAATTATTTTCACCTCTCCACAACTTATCCCTTGCCATTTCCCCGCATATGTACTATACTTTATATGTTTTACAAATGCCACAAACATTACAATAGCGTTATTTTAATTAACATTCGCACAATTTAAATGCATAAATAACAATTCAACCAAACAAAAGAAAGGACCGTACCACATGAAAAAATTATCCACCTCTCTCCTTGCCAATCTGTTAGCAACGAAGAGAAAAGAATTGAAACTTACTCAGCAGGATCTGGCTGATGCCACAGGCATCAACCGCGCCCAGATCTCACGTCTGGAAAAGGAGGATTACCTCCCGTCCATTCCACAGCTGGAACAACTCGGTGAAACACTCGGATTCGAGCCGGATGAAGTATTCGTTGACAACAGCAGCAACAAGCTTCCATCACCATCACCGCTGAATATCGCAGTAGCCGGAACCGGATATGTCGGACTCTCTATTGCCACTCTGCTTGCACAGCACAATCATGTCACTGCAGTGGACATCGTTCCTGAAAAAGTAGAGATGATCAATAATAAGAAATCACCGATCCAGGATGATTATATTGAAAAATATCTGGCTGAAAAGGAACTGGATCTGACTGCTACATTAGACGGCGAAGCAGCTTATAAAAATGCAGATTATGTAGTTATCGCTGCACCGACAAACTATGACAGCAAGAAGAACTACTTTGATACTTCTGCCGTAGAAGCCGTTATCGAGCTTGTATTAAAAGTGAATCCGGAAGCCATTATGGTCATCAAGTCTACGATCCCGGTTGGCTATACAGAGTCTGTCCGTAAAAAATATAATACATCAAATATCATCTTCAGTCCCGAATTCTTAAGAGAATCCAAGGCATTGTACGACAACCTGTATCCAAGCCGTATCATCGTATCTACAGACAAATCCGATGAACGTCTGGTAAATGCTTCCCACACATTTGCGGCACTCCTTCAAGAAGGTGCTCTGAAGAACCAGATTGATACTTTATTCATGGGATTCACAGAAGCCGAAGCCGTAAAACTTTTCGCAAATACTTACCTTGCACTGCGTGTGTCTTACTTCAACGAATTGGATACCTATGCGGAAATGAAAGAGCTGAACACTCAGGAGATCATCAACGGCGTATGCCTGGATCCTCGTATCGGAACACATTATAATAACCCTTCATTTGGATACGGCGGATACTGCCTGCCGAAAGATACCAAGCAGCTTCTGGCAAACTACAATGATGTGCCTCAGAATATGATGTCTGCGATTGTGGAAAGTAACCGTACAAGGAAAGATTTTATTGCGGACCGTGTACTCAGCCTTGCCGGTTATTATGATTATAATAATCATGGGGATTACTCCGCTGATCAGGAAAAAGAATGCGTCATCGGCGTTTACCGCCTTACCATGAAGAGCAACTCTGATAACTTCCGTCAGAGCAGTATCCAGGGAGTCATGAAACGAATTAAAGCCAAAGGCGCCACTGTCATTGTATACGAACCAACTCTTGAAGACGGCACAACCTTTTTTGGCAGCAAAGTTGTGAATGATTTGAATAAATTCAAAGAAATGTCACAGGCTATCATTGCCAATCGTTATAACTCATCCCTTGATGATGTTAAAGATAAAGTATATACCCGCGATTTATTCCAGAGAGATTAATTCTTTTTCAAAAAAGCGGCGGCACATCCTTTCTTTCGTTAGGATCTGCCGCCGCTTTTTGTCCTTCATGATGACATTTGCAAGCTATCATATTTTTCCGCTCTGTTATGTACTTAAAGGAGTATGCTATAATACACAAACTTTTAATTCTTATTTACAAAATTCCCATTTTTGTCTAATGAAACTGGCATGCTATCTATATCCGCTATTTAGAGACACACTAACGTTGCAATTACACCTGAATGATACATGCATTTCATGAACTTATTCCCCCACATCACGTCTTACATGCCGCAAATACAACATTCCAAACTCCAACTCTATCAATCTTCTATAATACGGAAATATTTCATCAATTATCATTCGCTTAAATACATCATCCGCTTTTTCAATATCTATATTGTCAGTAAAATGCTTTCCATACGTCGATACAGTCAATATTCCTTCAACTAGTGGTGAATTATTGTTTCCAAAAGCAACTTTTATACTAAATGCAGAACCAATATTATTATACATTCCATCTCTTTTTCCCAAGTGGTATTTATTAACTTCATCCGAACTCAACTTATCTTTTTTAGGTACATATACAAAATCTGTTTTATCACTGATTATTTGATAATACGACGTATCTGTTTTTTCTACAAATTTATTCAATCCAAATAATTAACAGGATCTCTTCCTGCTGCCCATCTCCATCCCTTATCTTCGCATCCATCATACGAATATTTGTAAATCAATGTACACGAAACATATTCACTATTAATCTGAGTAATTGATGATACGACATTTTTAAACTGTCTACATATCTCAATAATTCTTGAATGGACATCATAAGGTAAAATATTTTTTCTTCAAATCAATCTTTTTAAACTCCAAATCATGCGACAATGTATCTCTCTTATGCTCCATCAACTCATGAGCATATGAATAGGCATATCGAACAGATTTTTGAAAAAATAATTCCTTCTGATCATCTTCCTCAGATCTTAGTTCTCTTAAAGAAAAGAAACAATCTATTAAAATTAATAGTACAATAAATATCCATTTTGCTTCTGGCGATATCCATTTATCCTTAATTTCATTTATAAAGGGAATAAGAAACGGAACCAATGTAAACCAGAAAAAATTGCGGTATTTTTTCTTTATTTTAATTTTCTGCATATTTTGATTTTCTCCTTTTATATATTGCCCAATTTAATTTTCAAATCTGTAAAGAAATTATAAACAGCCTGTTTTGCTTTTTCAAACTCACCCTTTTCAACCAGATCACCGGTAAATACAATTATAATCTTTTCTACATTCTGTGTTACTTTATCAATGTGATCAATCATTCTCCGTAATGCAATAGAATAATCTTCCTTGTTATGTGCAACTATATGCAGATCTGATAAATGTAATATTGCAAATGTATCTCTTGACTTTCCTTCCCCCCAATATATTGCGTAATAATACCTCTTTAATATATTTACACATAGCTTTGGAAAAACTGTCGCCTTTTGTCAAATTTTTATTTATTTCTTTTCGCTTTTCCTTTTCACTGCATTAAAGTATCATTCTCAAATAAAACCGGTCTTCTCAGACCAGTTTTATTTTCATTATCCACTTATTTCATAGTGATACTCTTAACCGAATTTTATAACTACTTTTGTTCTTCCACCTGCTGTTCATCCTGAAACCTTTGATTAATTATTTCTTCTTTAGCCATCCAGTTATATTTGTAAGCAACAAAAGTGAATATCATCAAACAAATAAACATTAAATTGAAAGTCCAAAACATCCATTTTTTCTTAATTGCTTTTTCATTCATATTACGGATAAAATCTATGAGAAGCCAAATCAAATTAAATAATATACATCCAATTATTAATGTAATAAATGCTATTCGGTATATAGAGGATTTATGTATATTCTCTAGCACAGAACTTGTAAAGGTCATTCCTCCGGTAAACGCTAAGACAATTGCCGCAAAAATGCCAAGAATAGTAATATATTCATTTTGCATCTTCTTTTGTCCTTCCTTAATTTCATCAGAAAGAACATTCGCTTTTGTCTCAAAATCACTGGAAAATCTTTCTGTTTTCCTTTTTGCGTCTTCCATTTGCTCTTGCAGCTGCTCAATTAATAATTTTGTTTTAGAAAGTTCAGCTGTTGTATTTTCTGTAATTCGATGCGTGTAATTCAACCTGCCAATATCTAGATTAATATGATCATAAAGCTTAACAATCTCTTTACTAATATCTATTGGCTTTCCATTAGCATCCTTATTAACATTACTTCTGTACCCTTCTTTAATAATCTCCATATTTTGAGCTAAAATATTAATATTCCCTCTTTCCGGATCACCATCTATTACAGTTAGACATGAGTATATATCCGAATAAAAATGTCGAAAATTATTATCTTCTGCTTTATAATAAATATTTTCCAACTTCTTGAAATATTCAACTCGATTACTTTTCTCTTTGAGTGCATCTTGATTCAATGCTAGTTCGTACAATAAATCTAAAAGAGCCTGCCTTTTTTCCTGTTCATCAACTACAATCATAGCTACCCCTTTTCACGAATAAGGTTTTTAGGAATAACTTGATGATTTCCAAGACCATCCTGGTAAACTTCTGCCCATGCTTTTTGAGGATGATGTGTATCATCTACAAGTTCCCATGGATTCAACAAACGTTTTTCTTCTACAATTGGATTGATAATACGTTGATAATCTGATTTTAAATCAACTTCATACCTTAATCGAATTTTAGCTGCACCAAATCCACAATAATTATTATATACATCACGAACAACTGGTCCAAATTGCCAGGCTTCAATATCGTCTGTGAAAGCATACATTCCAAATTTAAGGAAACTTCTCTGAATATAATAAAGGATTTTTTGTAATTGTAGATTCGAAATAGGGCAGCCTTCAACTGTACACTTATTAATAACATAACGGGCAATTTCCATTGCATTATACATACTATTTTCCTCCCTTCCTTATTCTATTTTATAAAACTTAAGTCTTACATTCTTTTCTACCTACACATATTTTAGCATAGTTTCTTTTTGTTCGCAAGAACATACGTTCTTTTTTCTTGATGGGATTTATAGCATTTTTGAATTATATATTAATATTTGTCACACCTCAAACAACTACACTCTATATATTATATACTTGATTTTTCCATGCTGCATTAACTTTCTATTAATATATGCATATTTCTAAAATATTGCCTGACTTTATCAAGTTTACATTATTTTTCTACTCCACCGTCACACTCTTAGCCAAGTTCCTAGCTTGTCCACATCAAGCCCCTTAGCTACAGACACATAATATCCCATCAACTGCAGCGGAATCACCGCAAGCGAAGTTGCAAAGTGCTCATCCGTCTCAGGAATATACACCGTGAAATCAGCACTCTCCTCAATATTATAATTGCCGGTTGTCGTAAGTCCCATAAGATAAGCTCCACGGCTCTTACACTCAACCATATTGCTAACCGTCTTCTCAAATAACGCTGACTGCGTTAATACTCCAATAACCAATGTATCATCTTCAATCAGTGAAATCGTTCCGTGCTTCAATTCTCCTGCTGCATATGCCTCCGAATGAATATAGCTGATTTCTTTCATCTTTAGGCTGCCTTCCATGCAGATTGCATAATCGATTCCACGGCCTACGAAGAAGACATCCTTCGCATTCATCTGCTTGGATGCGAACCACTGGATTCGCTCCTTATCTTCCAGGATACGACGAATCTTATCCGGAAGTGTCTGCATCTCCTTGATGTAGCCCCGTATACTGCTCATCCGAGATCTGTCCACGGACCTTGGCAAATTGTACGGCCAGTGTATACATCGCAATCAGCTGTGTGCTGTACGCCTTCGTTGTCGCAACCGATATCTCTGGTCCGGCTAATGTATAGAATACATTGTCTGCCTCACGCGCAATCGACGAACCTACTACATTCACAATTCCAAGCGTTTTGATTCCTCTGAGCTTCGCCTCACGAAGAGCTGCCAGACTGTCTGCCGTCTCGCCGGACTGACTCACAATGATCACCAACGTATTCTTGTCCAATATTGGATTGCGGTAACGGAATTCAGATGCAAGCTCCACACGTACCGGAATCCTTGCCAGATCTTCGATTACATACTGACCGACCATACTTACATGGTAAGCAGATCCGCATGCAACGATCTGGATCTCACTGATATTCCTGATCTCCTCGGCAGAAAGACCTACTCCAGACAGATCGATCTCACCATCTTTCAATACTGAATTCAATGTATCAGCTACAACCTTCGGCTGCTCATGAATCTCTTTCATCATGAAATGTTCATATCCGCCCTTTTCAGCTGCCTCTGCGTCCCATTCGATAATTTTCTGCTCTTTCTCAATCTCATCTCCGTCCAGATTGTAAAATGTAATCTCGCCCTTGCGAACACGCGCCATTTCCAGATTGCCGATATAATAGACATTTCTCGTATATTTTAAAATAGCAGGAACATCCGATGCGATATAAGATTCCCCATCGGCTACTCCGAGGATCATCGGGCTGTCTTTTCTGGCAACGTAAATTTCTTCCGGATATTCTTTGAACATCATTACCAATGCATATGATCCTCTGATACGGATGATTGCATGATTGATTGCATCAACCGGATTGCCTCATACTTTTTGTAATAATAATCCACCAGCTTTACAGCTACCTCTGTATCCGTCTCAGAATAAAATGTATATCCGTTACGGACTAATTTTTCTTTCAATTCCTGATAGTTCTCGATGATTCCGTTATGTACTGCTACTACATTCCCATCATCGCTGACATGAGGATGCGCATTGTCTTCTGACGGCTCTCCGTGAGTTGCCCATCTCGTGTGCCCGATTCCACAGGTTCCCTTTACTGACTTTCCCTCATTCGTCTTCTCTTTTAATATCTTCAGACGTCCCTTGGCTTTCAGTACTTCTGTATCTTTCAAACCATCTCTTACAGCGATTCCTGATGAATCATATCCACGGTACTCTAGTTTCGACAATCCATCTAACAATATTGGTGCTGCCTGATGTGCTCCGGTAAATCCTACTATTCCACACATATTACTATTCTCCTCATCTTCTGTGCCTTATTCTTCAAGCAAATATATCTTCCCGTCGTACTTATACGACTACATATCCCTTTTCTTTCACGACATCTACTACCTGGCTTACATATTTCTGGCAGATTTCCTTCGTCTCAGCCTCCACCATCACACGAAGTACCGGCTCTGTTCCGGATTCACGAACCAGAATACGCCCCGTATCGCCAAGTGCTTCCGTAACTGCCTGTACTGCTGCCTGTACTGCTGCATCGTCCTGTGCTGCTTTCTTATCTGTCACACGGACATTTTCCAATACCTGCGGATAAATGGTCAGGCCTTCCATCAGTTCACTCATTTTCTTCTTTCTGCCAAGCATTACCTGCATCATCTTCAGGCTTGTAAGAATTCCATCTCCTGTAGAAGCATATTTCGAGAAAATGATATGGCCGGACTGTTCTCCTCCGAGAATGCAATTATTCTTCGTCATATATTCATATACATATTTATCACCGACCGCCGTCTTCGCATAGTTGATTCCAGCTTCGTCAAATGCTTTGTACAGTCCAAAGTTAGACATTACAGTTGTAACAACTGTCAGACTGTAGACAAAGTTGGTGTTGGGATCTATTCCCAGCACCATTTCTCATTATATAACCAATATTTCGACTCATTCTTAAAAATATAAGAAATACTGGACTTAATCTTGCCTCGGAGTTCCAGT
>ENA-OQAA01000991-OQAA01000991.1-human-gut-metagenome-genome-assembly--contig:-NODE-991-length-16491-cov-1.829259_pt1 | contig 16491 bp, 23 predicted proteins | sample MGYA00242489_ERZ504515 | MGnify/ENA primary metagenome ERZ504515 (study PRJEB26092, sample SAMD00036237) | human gut metagenome | host: Homo sapiens | study: EMG produced TPA metagenomics assembly of...
CATTCAGGAGAGTCTTTCTTTTCATCCGTACCCCTATATTTTTCAATCAGTTCGATAGCAATAGGCAATAATTTTACGACATACGCCACTCCCGTTTTTATACGGTTGCCCATCAGCATGTGCCGCCGTGGAGTCGGTATGGATATTATCGTATGTTATGGCTTTCAGGTCCACATAGGAAAGACCGGTGAAGCACATGAAGAGAAACATGTCTCGCATGGCACGCTGGCGTTTGTATTTCAGCTCCACGTGATGATTCTCTGTAATTCCTCTTCAGTAAGAAAAGACCTTTTCTTGTATTCCGGCTTGCACTCGAAGGATGTGAAAGGATGGACTCGCAACCAACCCTTTTCCTGCGCGATGTACATCGGCCATTTCAGGGTATTGACACGGTTGAAAGCGGTGGCATTCGCATTGCCTGCCGTGCCGAGCATCCATGTGTAATAGTCCTCAATGAACGACTTTTCAAGCTCGTCAATAGCTATATCCTCGATGTTCTTTTTGGTTTTCATGAAAAGCAAAAGACTCTTGTAGTCGGCAACCAGTCCACGGTAAGTGCTTTCCGCCTTTCCTTTGCCTATCTTTTCTTTATACGATTCAATCTGTTCTCTGAAGAGTACCATAAGAGTATGGCATTCCTTTGAGAAACCTGCATAGCGGTTATATACTTTCTTGGCCGTAACAAAACTGTCATGATCGCAAATGTACTGATGTATCTTTAGGAAAGGCATGGGCGGAGGCTTGCAACACGCCCTATGCGTATTATAAAATGACTACAGCGGAAGGAGGTATTTGTGTACCATTGATTGTTTCTGGTCTGGATGTACAGCGAGGCAAGATAGATACCAGCAACTTGATGCATGTCACTGATTTGTTTCCTACAGTACTGGATTATGTCGGGATTTCCAGACCGGATGTGTACAGGGGCAAGAAGCTTGCACCACTTTATGGAAAATCTCTCCGTGCTACTTTCTCATCAGAAACACCGTCACGCACGGATAACGAGGCCATCTGTTTTGAAATGGCAGAAAGCAAGGCAGTCATAAAGGGACAGTGGAAAGCGACCCTTCTACTTCCTCCTTATGGGGACGGTATGCACTGGAAGCTGTATGATATAAGTCGTGATTATTCCGAGAAAAAAGATTTGTCTCATCAATATACCGACAAACTGAAGGAGTTAGTTTCCGATTGGGAACGTTATGCTACATCTGTAGGATATATTTCATCAGATGGTACACATATTATCGAAGAAATCGGGGCAGAAGATTTTTATGAAATCCCTCTCCATGACGGACATTCTCAAGGTAACTAAAAGAAAATAGTCATTTTTTTCCGTACATAAATAAACCACAGATGATTGTGCCAAGAAGAGAAATACCTTATTAATGTGTATTTCTCTTCTTTCTTTTTAATGTCTCTGTGTTTTGTTACAGATAATGTATATAATTAAAGAACAGAAAAAATATGATCTCTATAGAAGTTTTTTCTTCCGGGATGTTGTTCAAGTAAACAATGCGGATGAAATCATCACGGACAAACTGGCTCTCTGTTCCGGAAGTATATGCAGCCTGTGACGTTTCTGATATGGCGTATAAGCAGATTGTCATATCCATGGGGAGAAGGGGCAAAAGCTGCTTAGTCCGCTTTTACTGACCGGATCAGAGTCGTAAGCATGTAGTGTGACCGTGTAATTAAAGAAGAAGGCAGATGCTCTTAATTTATAGGGCATCCGTCTTTATTCTTTCAGGTGCTGATATGTGCTTTGCAACCAAGTTGTATGAGATATGTTCTACCTTTGCAGTGTGAAAGAAAAATATATCTCAGTATGAAAACAATACATTCTAATCCGTTTCAACAACTACATGCAGCAGAATCCTGCTGCCAAGCCCAGTATGTATCCCCATCTGTATCTTCACCTCATGCCGACTCTTGCTGTGCCCATCATCATGCCGATGGAGTGTCCGGTAAATGGAGCTCTCTTGTTTCGGGGATGTTGTTGTTGGCAGGTATCGTGATGAGCTATATCCAGCTAAGTTGGTTTCAGGGTACAATCCAGTCTGTGTGGTATCTGCTTGCCTTTATGCCTGTAGGTTTGCCGGTGTTGCATGCTGCTTGGCACAGCATGCGTTGACAAGGATTTTTTCAATGAGTTCACTTTGATGCTCATTGCTTCAATCGGAGCTTTCTGTATCGGTGAATACCCCGAAGCTGTAGCTGTAATGTTACTCTATACAGTAGGGGAGATGTTGCAGCATGGAGCTGTGGAACGTGCTACTAAGAATATTGGAGAACTGCTGGATGTCCGTCCGGAACGTGCCCAGGTATTCCGGAATGGAGCTTTTTATCGAAGTGGCACCCAAGGAGGTGCAGGTAGGTGAGCGCATCGAGGTGAAACCGGGAGAAAGAATACCGTTGGACGGTACATTGATAAACGAATCGGCACTGTTTGATACTTCGGCTTTGACAGGTGAAAGTATGCCTCGTTCTATTGAGGTAAACGGTGAGGTGCTGGCAGGCATGATTGCCTTTAACCAGAAGGTTGATTTAGAAGTGAAACGTCCTTACGAGCAGAGTGCATTAGCTCGTATTCTCTCTTTGGTTCAGGAAGCATCCGCACGGAAAGCTCCGACAGAACTGTTCATACGGCGTTTTGCCGGATTTATACGCCTTTGGTGCTATTCCTTTCGGCACTGGTAGTTATAATACCTGCAGTGGTGGAATGGTTAGCTCCTTCTTTCGATTATGTATTTGCCGACTGGCTTTATCGTGCACTGGTTTTCTTGGTGATTTCCTGTCCTTGTGCCTTGATCATCAGTATTCCTTTGGGATATTATGGTGGAATCGGTGCTGCTTCCCGTGCGGGTATCCTTTTTAAAGGAGGTAATTATCTGAATGCTATCACAAAATTAGACAGCATTGCTTTTGATAAAACCGGAACATTGACTACCGGGCAGTTTGAAGTAGCATCTGTCCAAGCTGCTACCTTGAAGAAAGAGGAATTGCTTGCAATCATCGGAACGGCTGAACAGAAGAGTACTCACCCTATTGCACAAGCCATTCAGCAGTATGTGCGGGGGCAGCATATTTCCTTACATTCGGCCTTATCCATGCAGGAAATAGCTGGATATGGTGTGGAAACCATTATTGATGGAAAAAATGTACTGGTAGGGAATCCACGACTACTTTTGATGCGGAAGACGGTAGTACCATCTAAGGTACTTGAATCTGAAATGACGGTTGTCGTATGTGCTATAGACGGAGTATATGCCGGAGCTGTATGGTTGGCTGACAAATTGAAAGAGGATGCGGTACAAGCTATCCGGCATCTAAAGGAATTAGGCGTAAAAGATATCCATCTGCTATCAGGCGACAAGCAATCATTAGTGGAAAAAGTGGCTCGCGAACTGGAAATTCCGCAGGCACATGGTGACTTGCTACCTGAAGACAAAGCTACCTATATTCAGAAGTTGTCATTTCATGCTACTCGTACTGTAGCTTTTGTAGGCGATGGCATGAACGATGCACCTGTATTGGCTCTTAGCAATGTAGGTATTGCCGATGGGTGGTCTAGGGTCGGATGCAGCCATTGAAAGTGCTGATGTGGTAATTCAAACAGACCAACCATCGAAGGTGGCTACAGCCATTGAAATAGGACGTGCCACACAATGTATAGTATGGCAGAATATCATTGGGGCTATCAGCATGAAAGTTATCATTTGTTGGCAGGGGTCTTGGGATACGCTTCATTATGGGGAGCTGTTTTTGCTGATGTAGGAGTGGCTTTATTAGCTGTGTTTGAATTCAATTCCGTTATTTTGGACTTAAAAAAATTTAAATAAGATGAAGAAAGCAAAGTATCAATGGCATCCCATTCCGGGCATGCCTTTGACAGAAGTTGATAAAAAAGTGATGTATTGGGAAAAAAAGGCAGACTGGTTCCCTCACGAAAACTCATTAAATTGCCGGAACAAATTGAAGGAATAAGGAAAAGTGGACTGTTGAATACAGCTGTATTGGATTGTGTGGAGGAAAATATTCGGGAAGGTATCAGTACCGCAGAAATAGACCGTTTGGTGTATGAATATACCATGGATCACCAGGGTATTCCTGCAACATTGGGGTATCACGGTTTTCCGAATAGCTGTTGTATTTCGGTTAATGAAGTGGTGTGCCACGGCATTCCTAATGAGAATCAGGTGCTCCATGAAGGTGATATTGTAAACGTAGACTGTACAACGATAGTTAACGGTTTTTATGCAGACGCTTCACGGATGTTTATTATTGGGAAAACCTCTTCAGAAAAAGAAAAGCTGGTACGTGTTACTGAAGAGTGTCTGAAAAAGGGAGTGCAAGCCGCTCAGGCGTTTACTTTTTTGGGTGATGTAGGTCATGTAATAGAGTGCCATGCCAAGCGCAATGGCTTTTCTGTAGTTCGTGATTTTTGCGGTCATGGTGTAGGAATACAGTTCCACGAGGAGCCGGAAGTGTTGCATTATGGTAGAAAGAGCTCAGGTATGCTATTGGTTCCTGGTATGACATTAACCATAGAGCCGATGCTTAATATGGGTACTTGGAAAGTCGTGATGGATCAATCAGACGGATGGACTGTTTATACAGAAGACCGCCTGCCGTCTGCACAATGGGAGTATACCATTTTAATCACAGAGTCAGAGCCCGAAATTTTAGCCCACTGACAACAATGATGATAAAGAAAGAGTAACTCCATAAGAATTACTATAAGGAGTCTCTTTCTATATTAAACTCAATATTTACACCTATGTGGTATTGTCTTTCTCCTAATTTGTCAATACCTTTCGTTGTTGACATTGGCATTCAGGACATACCCCTTTTATGGTATAATTGATGTTTTCGATTGCATAGCCATTGGGAAGGCTGATTATTGGGATTTTATGCTCTTTCATACAGAATGTTCTGTTGCAAGCTTCACAATGGAAATGTACATGTTGCTCTTCTATAGGACAATGTTCCACCGTACTTCTGCAAATCTCATATTTGGTTGATCCGCTTCCATCTTCAAATGAATGAATGGCATGACGTTTCAGGAGTACAGCCAATGAACGGGAATGGTAGACTTGTCCAATGTGTCAAGCATAGTCTCAAGTTCAAGCAGAGAAACAGGATATTCCAGTTCGGATAATTTACGTAGAGTTAGGATTCTTGCCGGGGTCGGACGTAGTCCCCTGTCCAGCAGTCTGTCTTCACATTGCTTTATTGACATGGATATGAATTTTTAAAGTTCAACAATCAGTAAAGCTATCAAGTGGAAAAGGCGGTATTTTATACCGCCTTTTCCATGCAGTATTCTTTATCTGTTTTAGCACTGCAAAAATACATTTTTTTATTTGCAATCTTGTTGCAAATATGTTTAGAAATAACATTAATTATTGAATTACAGTTTTTATCGAAACAACAAAAAAACATGCAACAAGATTGCAAATAATCCGCTCTAACTTTGCCGATAAAAGATAAAAATCAAACATTAAAATATTGATATGAAACTTTCTGATTTAAAAAGGGATGACAAAGGAATCATTACGAAAGTACTCGGTAGAGGGCCTTTCAGAAAGCGCATTATCGAGATGGGATTTGTACAGGGACAAGAAGTGGAGGCTGTCCGGAGTGCGCCTTTGGGCGATCCTGTCTATTACAAGGTGATGGGCTATAATGTTTCTCTTAGCAAAAGTGATGCAGAGCTGGTGGAAGTTGTAAGCATGAATGAATATCAACACGAATATGGTACAATAACAGACACGGAGTCACAGGTTAATACACTTACTACTCTGTCACACGAAGATTTTATTCGATTTGCTAAAGACAGAGGGAAAACTATCAATATCGCACTGGTCGGTAATCCGAATTGTGGAAAAACATCTATGTTCAATTTTGCATCTGGAGCGTATGAGCATGTAGGCAATTACAGTGGAGTCACGTAGATGCCAAAGAAGAGGTGTTCACCCAGGACGAATATACATTTAAAATCATAGATCTTCCGGGAACTTATTCCTTGTCCACCTATATTCTGGAAGAACTATATGTCCGTAAATACTTGAAAGAGGACTAGCCAGACATTGTTGTCAATGTGATTGACACATCGAATCTTGAACGGAATCTATATCTTACCAGCAAGTTGATTGACATGGATACCACATGGTCATTGCCGTGAACATGTATGATGAACTTGAGAAGAAAGGCGACAGGTTCGACTATGTATCTCTGGCACGGATGATAGGTGTACCGATTATACCCACTATCGGTAAAACCGGTTTCGGCATAGACAGCTTGCTGAAAAAAATCATAGAAGTGTATGAGGCAAAGAACCGCTGACGCGCCATATACACATAAACTATGGCAATACGCTGGAAACGGAAATTGATAGAATGCATAAGGAATTGAAAATCTACGGGAACGTAGCCGAGCGTTTTTCCAAACGTTTCCTTGCCATCAAACTATTGGAAAAGGATGTGGAGATAGAAAGAATGGTCAAGAGATGGGGGAATTATTCCCGGCTGATGGCAGTGAGGGAAAAGGCTATAAACACCATTCAAGATTTGTTGCAGACTGATTCGGAAACCGCTTTCACAGATGTCCGTTATGGCTTTATATCAGGAGCACTCCGGGAGACTTATCATGAAAATCCCATGCATAAAAAAGACAAAACAAAGTTGATTGACCATATTGCCACCAGCAAGTTGCTTGGTTTTTCTCTGTTCATTTTCTTCCTATGGCTCATGTTCGAAGCCACTTTTGTCATCGGAGAATATCCTAAAGGATGGATCGACTCCTGGATGAGCTGGATGGAACAACTGGTACAGGAGAATTTTGCTCCCGGTCCGTTGGCGGATTTGCTGACTAACGGAATTATAAACAGTGTGGGCGGTATCATTGTGTTCCTGCCGCAAATTCTGATTCTGTACTTTTTCATATTACTGATGGAGGATTTCGGATATATGGTACGGACAGCATTTATTATGGACAAATTGATGCACAAAATGGGCTTGCATGGCAAGTCGTTCATTCTGCTGATTATGGGATTCGGATGCAACGTATTGGCTGTAATGGCTACCCGTACCATAGAAGCCGGAGTAGCCGCATGATAACCATGCTGGCTGTCCCTCTGATGAGTTGCAGTGCCCGTCTGCCTCTCTATGTATTAATATGCGGAACTTTTTTTGCGGAATATGCGGGAACCATGCTTTTAGTCTTATGCCTTACAGGTATTACAGCTGCGGTATGCATGGCCAGATTGTTCAGAAAGTTTTTATTCAAGAACGAGGATGTTCCTTTTGTAATGAAACTGCCTCCTTACCGGATGCCTACTACACGCGCCATCTGTATACATATGTGGGAAAAAGCCAAACAGTATCTGCATAAAAGGGGAAGTGTCATTCTTGTAGCTTCTGTCATCGTATGGTTTCTTGGATATTATCCCCATCATTCTGAAAAGCTTGATGCCCTCGACAAAGAAATCAGCCGGATAGAACAGACAGAAAAAGACTTTTCAACAAAAGAACAGAAGATAAAGGAATTGACTGCCTTCCGAAACTTGAAACAACAGGAAAATTCCTATATCGGCAGAATAGGTCATTTTATAAGTCCGGTGATGAAACTGTTAGGATTTTAAAAAAAACACCTTATTTTATTCCGTTTTATAATGTGAATATTTGTTCTTATTTCCTTTTAGATACACTATATACAAATTATATGTTCTATTTCTCTTCTTAATATTGTTAAAATTGAAAAGTTCGTGTAATTATAAAAACAAAAAGAGCTTTAATGTATAGTAAAATTTGATTGTCAATCAGCTAAAAGCACTACATTATCAGTGCAATTTTATCAATACAAGATGATTTAGTATTAGTGTCACTTATATACTAATAAGTTTTTTTATTTTGCCTTTTCAGATATTGCACTTATTGATGTGAACATTATATAAATTTACAGTCGGTATCATTATGTGGTTAAAGTTAAAAATATGCTTCGGTTATGCTATTTTAGTTTTACTGTTAGCTTTCATTGTCTATCAGTTCCGCAAGGAACAGGTACTAAGACACATGCTGCGCAAAGAAGAGAAGGAGTTGGCAGCGATACATAGTCTAGCAGAAAAAAGTTACATAGGCCTATTGGATCTTTCTACTCATGCGGAAATTGCCATAACATGGGATGACAACGATTTGAAGAACTACAGTTATAAACGATATGGGGTTTGTGACAGTCTGCAACTCCTAAAGGAGTATGTCCATACTCCCTTACAAAAAAACCGTATTGACTCATTGTGTCTTCTTCTTTGGAATAAAGAAATTCTTCTTTCCAAGACAATGCATACTTTCAATGAATTGCAGAGTATTGGCGATATTGTACAGGAAAGTATCCCTTCCATTATTTTGACTGCTGGGAGACAAGCTGTGCAGCAAAAGAGGAATATGGTCTTGTTTAAATCCGGTACGAGAGATAGTTCTAAGAAGGGAATTTGGGATATTTTTCCATTAAAAGAGAATAAATTTGCCTGTCAGCGACAGAAGGAAGATGGCGAATGTAGCATTGCTCTTTGTTCATTGTCCCTTCAATCGGAATGGCAACATGTATGCTCACTCTCTGTCCTTGGAACAGGCTGAAAGATTAGTGCAAATACAGGCACAGATGGACAGCTTATACGTTGGCGGCATGGAACTGAACGAAAGGATGAACAGCATAGTCTCTGAATTTGAACGGGAGAATAACGAACGTTTTGCTGCACGCTACAGAACCTTTGTCCTTGAACGGAATAATTCCTACTATGTGGTAGCCGGCTTGGCTTTGTCTATCTCTTTACTGGCAATTGTATTGTATATCCTCATTCACCGGGATTTGAACCGTCGTCTTCGGTATGAGAGGGAATTTGAACAGTCCGACAATCGGAATAGAGAATTGCTCCGTTCACGTAAGGAGCTGATGGCTCAGTGCCCATGACCTGCGTGCTCCGCTGGCAGCTATCAGAGGCTGTGCGGAACAGTTGTCTTCGGAAAGCGATGGTAGTTGCAGGGTCGGTTATCTGGACAATATCCTGCATTCGTCCGATTATATGCTCGCTCTGGTAGACACGCTGATGGAATATCACCGGATGGATGAAGGTGGGACGCACTCCAAAAACACACTCTTCAGCTTGAAAACTCTGTTTGAAGAAATAGCGGACAGCCACCGTCTTGCCGCCCGGCAGAAAAAACTTGCGTTCACTGCATCTTTCTCCGGTCTGGATGTTATGGTCAACTGTGACAGCTCGCATATCCGGCAGATAGTCGGCAACCTGCTGTCCAATGCCTTGAAGTTCACATTTCACGGGAAGGTGTTTCTTGAGGTGGAATACCGGCCGGGAAATCTTCATATTTCTGTCCTGGATACGGGTATGGGAATAGGCCTTGAGGAGAAAAAACGGATATTCGGAGCTTTCGAAAGGCTCGACAATGCGCGTAATATCCCCGGCTTCGGGTTGGGGTTGGCAATCACGGCCCGACTCGTATCCTTGATGCAGGGGCATGTGGAAGTGGAGAGTGTACCCGGTGAGGGCAGCCGTTTTTCTGTTTTCCTGCCTATGCTACCGGCCGGACACCCCGTCTGTCCGGAAGAGAAGTTTTCTCCTGTTTGTGAATTGCCCGTTGATATCCGTGTGCTGGTCATTGATGACAACCGTATCCAGCTGGGAGTCATCAGTAAAATGCTTTCCCGTAATCAGATTCACTGTGACTGCTGCTCGGATGTCCGGGAGTTGATGGATTGTCTGAACAAACAGAAATACGACCTTCTGCTGACCGACATACAGATGCCCGGTACGAATGGCTTCTCGGTCCTTGAGCTGTTGAGGACCTCGAACATTCCCCGGGCATGGGAGATTCCCGTCATAGCCATCACGGCACGTTCCGATAAAAAGGGAGAGTATCTTACCGCAGGTTTTGCCGACTGTCTGTATAAGCCTTTCTCTGAGGAAGAGTTGCTGGCGGCAGTTTCACAGATGGATCGACCTGCTTTTGCTGCCATCATGGAAGGAGAGGAAAACGTGGAAGAGATGCTGGACCTGTTCATAAAGGATACCATGGGTGAACTTGCCGGAATAAGGGACGCTTTTTCCACGGGAGATTATAAGAAGTTGGGAAGTATCATACACAAAGCCGCGCCGCTTTGGGAAATGATCCGTATAAACATTCCCCAAAGTGAACTGAGGGAAATGGCTTCCATGCCTTCCGAAAAATGGGGTGGCTTATCGGACGAAAGAATAGAGGAACTGATTAAAGCTGTGGAACATGCTGTAGAGAAAGCAAAAAGAATAAAGAAAAGAGTATATGGAAACTGTATTGATAGTAGAGGATGACCGTGTGTATGCACGTGCTACCACAAACTGGCTGGTGAAAAATGGTATCAATGCTCGTTATGTATTATCCGTGGACAATGCAAAGGAGTTTTTGGACAACCATGATGTGGATCTGGTATTATCGGATTTTCGTCTCGACAACGGCAATGGCATGGAACTGCTGGAATGGATGAATACACATGGCTATCGTATTCCTTTCCTCATCATGACAGGCTACGGGGATATACCCGGTGCCGTGGAAGCGGTTAAAAAAAGGTGCCGTGGACTATCTGCCCAAACCTGTGCAGACAGAAAAGGTACTCGGTATTATCCGGAAAGCATTGGAACGTAAGAGAAGGGACGGCAATACAAAACAAAGATTCTATACAAGCAAAAGCCCTTTGGCATTGAGATTGCAGGAGCATATCCGGCTGGTGGCTCCGGTGGATACGTTAGCCGTGCTGATACGTGGCGCATCAGGGACAGGCAAGGAGTATGTGGCCCGGCAGATACATGTGTTGAGCGGTCGGTCGGATGCTTCTTTCATCGCAGTGGATTGCGGGGTACTTCCGAAGGAACTGGCGGCATCGGAACTGTTCGGTCATGTGAAGGGTGCCTTTACCGGAGCGACGGAAAACAAGACGGGCATGTTTGCCGCCGCCAACCATGGGACACTGTTTCTGGACGAGGTGGGTAATCTGAATGCCGAAGTACAAAGGGCACTGTTGCGTGCCTTGCAGGAAAACGCTACCGTCCCGTAGGCGGTAAAGAGGAGATTCAGACGGACATCCGTCTGTAGCTGCTACCAATGAGGACCTGGAGAAGGCGATAGCCGAAGGACGTTTCCGGGAAGACCTGTTCCATCGTCTGAATGAATTTCCGTTGCATGTACCATTGCTGGCAGAGTGCATTGAGGATATTATCCCGTTGGCGGAATTCATGCTGGATGCCGCCAATCAAGAGTTCTCAAGGAAAGTGAAAGGCTTTGACCGCGAAGTACAGAAACGGTTGAAATCTTATTCGTGGCCGGGAAACATACGGGAACTGAGGATGGTTGTCAGACGGGCCACCTTATTGGCTAAAGATGACTGGATAACCACCGGGGAGATAGACATTCCCGATAAAGGCAGGCAACCGGGAGAGTATTCACTTAATGACGAGCGGATGGAACGGGCAACCATTCTGAAAGCATTGGAGGCAACGGGCAATGACAGGAAGGCTGCCGCACGGCTGCTGGGCATCAGCCGGAGCACGCTTTATCTGAAACTGAGGAAGTATCGTCTGGATTAGAATATGTCCGAAATTCGGACACATCATGTCCAATCCACAATGCTTTTATGTACACATCATTTTTACTGCTTTCTATATGGTTTATTTCCAATGTTTTATCTGTGTACTGTTTCAGGCATGGCACTTGTCTTTATTCCGGCAGGATGAGTGGAGAGTTGAATTGTGGAACCTAAAAACATGATACGATGAAGACATTGGTGGAAACCTCTCTTTTTAATCTGTTCGCCTCTTATACAAACGGTGCCGGACCTGCGCTAGGTGAGTTGCCGGCTGCCTATGACGATTTCGTGAACTGCTTGCTACGCTTTCACCGGCAGGGGACCTGACGGGACAGCTACGTTGTCTGAACTACACAAAAATAGAGCTGGCCTTTATGCGGCAGGCCTGCAACGGAATGGCTGAAGATTGCCGCAATATCCTGTATGACGTGTTTATCGACAAGACGTTGGCGTTGCTGGATGCGGAAGCGGAAATACTGAAGGAGATGCTTCGTCATGGTACTGTGTCTGCCGGATTCCATGCGGAAGCAGTGCGGGGAAGCGGAAGCAAAAGTTCCGTCACACTGACATGGAACGGTACGGACAGCGACCTGATTGAACTGGTGGCCGCACTGATGGCAGCCGGTGCGATAGGTACGCTGAAGGCCGGAATTTGAAAATTGTGGATGTTATCCGCGTTTTCGAGGAAGTGTTCCGTCTGAAAATCAATGCGCTGTACACCAAGCGTGGCAAGGTGTTCGACCGTTGTACGGACACCACTCCGTTCATCGACTCCCTGCGCAAAAGTTATAACCGGATGCTGGACGCACGGCTGGCGTAAAGGTTGTACGCCAACAGCCGCCAACGGATGACTCGTATGTATGAGGTATTGCAGATTGGCGGCTGAATGTTTTTCTTTGTCGCCGGTTATCATGTCTAAAAATACAAGCTATGTCAATCCTGAATGATATTTGGAACCGCATTGCCCGGAAACCGGACAGGCGGAAAGCGGCGGTAACGGAAACTTCCGGGACGAAAAACCGGGTATATGCGGTGGTTACGGAAGAGGGCGTGATACTGTTTTCCGACACCCCCAAGGGTATGAAGGCACGGAACAGCTATCTGCAACATCTGCCGACGGCTTCTTCAACGTGACCAAAGTACCCGAAACTTTGCGGATATATGAGATTGACCTGCCTACCAAACGGGTGGCCGGGCTGGCGGACAACTGCATCGAAAAGCTGTCCAAAGCGGATTTGCGAAGCACAGACGCACAATTGCGCAGGTCGGTGGTGAACTTCACCTCCGACAAGTTTGCGGATAGAAGTGTGCTGGACGGTGGGGTGTGCAGGGCAAAGTTCGACCTGCGGCCCGATTTCCATAACTTCGACCGGCTGACAAAAGAATTCGGTTTGGGTATCTCGCCCCGGAACTATGATGTAGCGTCATTGCTGTATATTTCGGAAAACGGGTACGCCGGGATTGTTGCGGCAGACAAGGTGCATCCGTTCAGCTATGAGTATGAGTTCAGGGAACTGGCGGAGAAGCTGGGAGACAGCATGAGGGCACGGATGAACGCGCCTTTGTCGGCACACGACTTCGGCTATGCGGCCTTACAGAAAGAGGCAAAGGAGATGGCGGCGGATTTGTTACAATCGGAGTTCCATATTACGGATGGAGAGTTCAGGTTGGGCGCACGGATAAGCCGAATAGAAAGGATGGAAATGTCACATCCGGTGTCGTATCCGCATTCGGAAGAGGAACAGACCGGCGGGTTACCGGAAACACACTACAGGCAGGAAGCTCCTGAACAGCGGATGTCTGACAGCCAACGGCAGGTGAAGCATGCAGCTTCCATTACCCCACAGAAGAAGGAGAAGAAACAATTAATCCTATAGAATCTATGGAAGAAAAGAAAAAGCAAGCGGTGGAAAGCGGCAGTCTGTATATGACATTGGACGCCTTTTACAGACCCGTGTATCTGAGTATGCGCGGACAGGGGGAAGAGGGATTTTCCCGTTATATCAGTAACAACGTGCGGTCTCATACGACCGGTCGGGAATTTATTCCCGACCACTGAATGTTCCGTTTCGACTTAAAGACAAAAGTCTGATTCCTCCATATTCGGTACGGACAATGCGGATTATCTGGAACAGCTCTGTCCTGTACTGGAACGGGAGAATATATATCCGTTGGGGGTGGTGAGACTCCGGGATGCGGCATTCTGTGAGGAACGGGGGATTGTACATCTGTCATTATCAGCGGAACATACGGATTTGCTGGAAAATGAGGATTACAGGCGGCTGCGACATCGTTTCGGAATGAACGGGGATGTGATACGCAGCGGGCTGGCTGCTTTCCCACCTACATGTCGGTGGAACACGGGCGGAAGGTATTGCTGTTTGACAAGACAGACGGTGGGGACAGGATGCTGGATGAGTTTCTGAGTGGGCTGGCCGAACGTTTTTTTGACGGCAAGCGGAAACCTGAGAGTTTGAGGTTTATGAGGTGGCTCCGCTGAATGCCGCATGCCGGGCAAATAGGTGACGGGCAGACGGTTTCTTCGGATATGGTGAGATATGGGATTTGTGTGGCATGTTGCGACATGGCACCTACGCTGAGGAACTTTAACAGGCTGAGAAAATTGCAACGGCAGCCTATGCCGCTGACCGGAGAACAGGAACGGATAGTCTCGTCACTGGTGGCACGACCGGATAATGTACGGTTCCCGAACGTGGAAATGAGGGTGCGGATTCCGGCAAAGAGAAAAGGACAAGGAATGAACATTTAATTTTTTGATGAATGGAAAAAGAGAATACGAACAGTGGCAGTGTGTATGTCACAGTGGACGGACATCTCAACCGGTGCATGTCAGTATGAAAGGTACGGGTGAGGAAGGTTTTCTGGAGTTTATGCTGGGAGATGTGGAGAAGGCGCTCAAGGAAACGGAAATGCCTACCATGGGCATGATGTACTATAATGTGCCTGATATGAGGATTATTCCGCGTTTGCGGGAAGGGAATAATGATGATTATCTGCGAAGACTGGAAAAGGCGATGGACGGACATGGGATTAAGCCGCATAGATACCTGGCTCTGTCGGAAGTGGTGTATTGCCTGTGAAAGTACATGGACCGCTTTCAAGGGACGAGAACTATCCCCGACAACTTACACCGGAGATGTGGCGGGAGATAAAGTCCGCACCACCCGAAGTGATAGCGGAGATGCAGGATGATTTGAAGCATGGGAACACGTATTATACAGGTGTTGAGACGGGTAAAGGGGTGCTGCTGTTCGGTAGGGATTACGTAGGAAACCGTCAATACGGGGATTTTATGGCAACGAATATAGAGAAGCGTTTCTTTGAACCGGACTTTGAGGAAAAGTATCTGAATGTGTATGAGTTACGGGGATGGCCTTCATTGATGGAAGGGAAAGTAAACCGCTGTTGCGATGATTACGGCTGTTTGTTGCCGTTGGAGAAGATTCCGGCAGATGCTTTTGTGGACAAATCGGCATTGAAAAGTATAACGGACAGTGAGCGTTATGATCTTGCTCCTACATGGGAGAACTATTATAGGCTGACTGATTCCGGAAAGGGGCTGGGCCTTACTCGGAGTCCGTATAATTATGACTGGATGACACTGCTGTATATCATGGATAAAGGCTATCCGAGAGACGGACTGATAGATGAATACCCGGACAACTTCAGTTTTTACGATAAATTCGAGAAGATAGAAAACAAACTGCTGGGCCGCAACAGATGGGATGTGTATGATGTGATGCAGGAGAAGGCGAAGAAACTGGCAGGGAAATTGTTGAAAGAGCACTTTTCGGAAATACGGCGGAAAACAGACGTAAAGGAAAAAGAGCATGTGAAAAAAAATAAGGGTATAAAGAATATAGGGTGATAAAAAATGGCAGGGGAAACCCCGTTACTGTTTGGATGCAGATAACGGGGCTTTTCTTTTTATTTTGTGGTAGCAGTAACCTTAGTTTGAATTTTTTCAGTTTTGTAAATGACATTTTGGCGGAAATAAGCAGTCATAATAGGTATAATTATGGAATGAAAATATGGAAGGAGTAGAAACCGATGGCTGGGTTACGGAAATGGTTAGATATGTTATCTGTCCGGATGAGGATATTTGGTATATTTGGAGTGACAATGCACGCCAACGGATGACTTTAATTTTGAATGTTTTGTCAAGTGTGGAAATATGCTTTTATTTGCTTTGTAAATAGTGAAATTATAAATCAAATTGTTATGGAATTAGTTGTTATAGAGAAACATGCGTATTTACAGTTAAAACTGCAAATAGAGAGTTTATCCGCCCAGATTGAATCCGTTAAAAAGAAAATTGGTCCGGTTGAAATGGAAAAAGTGACTGGATGCCCAGGAGGTCTGTCTGGCTTTGAATATCTCCAAACGAAGTTTGCAAGGCTATAGGGAGTACGGGATTATTCCATATTCTTGTATAGGCGGCAAATATATGTATAAAGAGAGTGATTTGGCCAAAATATTAATTCAAAAAGAAAGATAACATATGGACGGAGTAATCACAAGGCAGTCAGAAGAGTACATAATGATGATGAGGATGCTTAAGAAATGCTCAAAAGAGATACTTGAATTTCAGGATTTGCCTGTTCCTATAGCTGGTGAGGTCTATATGACCGGTGAACAGATATGTGGCATGTTGCATATCTCAAACAGAACTTTGCAAAAGTTACGTGATGAACGGGGGATAGCTTATACTGTCATAGGGGGTAAGTTCCTTTATCCTCTTTCTAAATTGCAATTGTTATTGGAAGAAAATTATAGAAATTATATTCGTTAAATCAAGTGGATAATTTGTATTTATGCTATTTTTTTGCTACTTTTGTAAAA
>ENA-OQAA01000992-OQAA01000992.1-human-gut-metagenome-genome-assembly--contig:-NODE-992-length-16467-cov-3.205814_pt1 | contig 16467 bp, 16 predicted proteins | sample MGYA00242489_ERZ504515 | MGnify/ENA primary metagenome ERZ504515 (study PRJEB26092, sample SAMD00036237) | human gut metagenome | host: Homo sapiens | study: EMG produced TPA metagenomics assembly of...
ACCTGCTAGGCCCGACCGCCTGCCCCTGCTTCGGTTCGCTGTTTCCGCCACTTGGCGGCGCTCACCTTTGCAGCATCCAGTATTATCTGCGCTTTTGGCTTAGCATCTGCCGCACCTCGCTCGCCGTATCGGCACTTAGAATTATGCGGTATTGCCAATAAAATAACGGATTACAGTAATATTGCGGCTTCGAGATGTTTGAAAGGATATGACGGGATGACAAAAATATTATTCGTATGCCACGGCACCATTTCAATCAGCTGAGATTTGCTTGGAAAACCGCGATAAATCACGTTTCAAATGCCGATTACTACCAATTTACTACTTTTTTGAGTTCCGATATGATGATAAAACCAAAAAAGCAGTCCCGAAGCTGGCTGAAAAAAATCCTTCTTCGGGACCGTCTTTTGTTTATCTGCCGTTTCGTCCTTAATGCGTTTCTGTGGCAAATGAACACATTTGCTTCCACGCCGTTTTCTATCCTATGTGTGAGCCAAGTGAGGAGTACCATATATTCTGCATGATAAAATCCCGGCCTTTTGAGCGGGATTTATTGCAAATACATTGCTTTTTGAATATAATACGCCATTTGACGCGGAAAAAAATGGAAGCGGCAAGTTCGACATCCATAAGCAGGATCGATACAATACAGGCAGAACAAATTAAGGAGGACTGCCTATGACTATCCAATACTTCCATTCTGGTGACTACTATATAGGCGGCAGTCAGAGTGCTGCTGACTTTTCCTCTGTCGCCCATACCATCCCGGAGATCTTTTAGGCAGTACCAACAAAATCAGAGGCCCTTTTGTCCACTGCTGCTGCGCTCCGCAAGTTCCTTCTGGACTGTTGGCAGCTCTTTATCCAGATTATAGAAGTACATGGCAACGATGGACAGCGCCATTAACAAAGCCGGAAGAATTGTATAGAGAGAAACAATGGCTGTTTGAGCACTGGCACTTTGAACCTCAGCTCCTCCGACATAACCGCTGAGAGAAGTGACAATCCCGATGATACCGGCAGCCAAACCAACACCTACCTTACTGCAAAAGCCAGTGACACAGGTGTAAATTCCTTCTCCTCGTTTGTGATATTTCCATTCACCGTAGTCCATGCAATTCATTAAGACATTGGGCGCCAAAACGAAAAGGGCATATAGGAGACCATGGAAAGGACAGAGGAGATCATCAGAAGCACAATATTGGTTTTTCCGAAGAGCGGAAGAATTTTCCCGATCACGCCAATGCCGAGTCCTCCGATCATCAGCTTTTTCATTCCCAGTTTCTTTGTGAGCGCTGGAAAGGCGGCAATTGCAACAGGCCCAGCAATTCCCCCAATTTGAACCAGCGACATCAGGCCGAGGTTCTGCACAATGTACTTGAAATAATAGGTTGTTGCACTGCCGAAATTGGTTGCAATATTTGTAAGAAGCAGTGCCAGCGCATAAATAAGCACATACTTATTGTGAAACAGGAGATAGACGCCTTCCTTCAAATTGATTGTTGTAGAGGCAGCTATTCCGCGGGTGCTTGTCTCCTTAATGGTGAACAACCTGACAAGTGCAAGTACCACACAGGGAGCGCAAATATAAATCGCCATCTGTCCCCATTTTTCATGTGAAGTGCCCACAGCCTCAATCAATAAAGGCAGCGCAATGCCCACGATGATGGCAATCACTGCACTAATCACGCTGGAAATGGAATTTACTTTCACGCGGTTTTCGTCTGTTTCAATAACGCGCGACAAATAGACGGTGCTGGCGCACGAATACAGGGTTTGGAACACTGAGAAGATCAGCGTGTACATCACAAAGACATAAACGGCCATCAATGTTTTGCCCATACGCGGCGTATTAAACAGAAATAGTGTGAAAAGCGCGAACAACGCGTAGGTTATATCATAGGGCCTCGCCCGTCCAAGCTTTGTATTCGTACGGTCTACTAAAAAACCCGCGACCAAATCGGTAACTCCGTCAAATAATTTAGATACCAGGAGCAGCGTTCCAACCAGTCCGGCGTTTAGCTGCAAGACGTCGGTTGCATAAAAAGTCGTATATGCGATCAGGGCAGAGACAACGGCGGATGCGATCCCCAGGGAACTCCAGAGTATGTAAAATTTTGCCTTTCATCTGTTGGATTCCATATCTTGTTATGTTTCTTTCCAATGCTTCGTGTGAATTCTTCAGAGAACCGATTAAGTGAAAAACAGGTGCAGCACGTTGAAAAGATCCTCGCTCCATGTGCGGTAGTCGTGCTGTCCACCCTCATGGGTGACAAATCGGCAGTTTTGGTTTTCGTGAAGTTGCTCAGGACAAGCTTTCAGCACACGGTCATAGGTTTCCTTATGGCTGGAATACATCTTATCGTCATCCCCGCACCCGTTGTACCAGAAAACCGGAGGTTCCTGCTCGATGGCGGAGCAGAGCTCTGCCAGCTTTTCCTCATCCAGCGCAACGGACAGCTCCTTTCCGTTGAAAGCACACCGTATCGCGCCGGCTGAGAAGCACCCAATAAAGGCAAAGCGATCATGACAATGGCACATAATGGAGTAAAGGCCGGTGATGGAGCCCTGGGACGCTCCCGCATAGGCGAAATGCTTTCTTGCGTTCCGATAGCTTTCCTCGTTGTCGCTTTCCGCGTAGGTGCTGTAGTGCTTTTGCAGATAGGGCATGATCTCGTTTCGCAGCTCCAGCCAGAAATAGCGCGTGGAGGCAAAATAGGAGTCTACCCGGTTTCCGAGCTTCGTATAAGGCTCAACCTCCTCCTCAAAGCTCGGGGTGACAACGATCAACGGATCGATTTGCTTCTTATAGATCAGATGATCTATCATGCTTGCCGTGATATTACCGTAATCCGTGTATTTCTGAACATCATCCCCACGGTAGCGGCCCTGACCAAACCAGTAGCCCTCATTATCTGTGCCGCCGTGCATCAGAAACAGCACGTTGTATTTTTTGGATGGATCATACCCGTAGGGCGTGTAGACCCACATGGACTTTTCCATCGTGATCGGGCTCTCCCCAAAAATCGCTTCCAGCGCGTACGCACGGCTGGTGTAATGGACAAGCTCCAGCTTTCCCTGCTTAGGGCAGGGTGCGGCAAAGGATTCAAGCGTCGATTTGTTCAGCATTTTTCTTTCTCTCTCCAATTGTTTTTGAATCTCAACCATCTTCTCCTTGGAGATGGGCGTCTTTTTTCATGGCGATCAGCGTGCAGATCCAACCGAGGACCGGCAGGACATACACAACGAGGATTCCCATGATCACAACAGGCATCGTCTTGGGGTCGGTGGGCTGGGGAATCGTGGCCGTATATCCGATCAAAGAGATGCAGAAGGTGGCGATCACGGCGCCGAGGGAGGACACCACCTTGTCAACCAGGCTGTAGACGCCCGCGACAACGCCGGGCATGTATCTTCCGGAGCGGTATGCCTCATAGTCCACCACATCTGCCAGCATAGAGGTGGTGGCGGTGCTGACCACGACCTTCAGTCCGTTTTGCAGCATCGTCAAAACGATAAAGAGGATCAGCAGGGGGGCAGAGGCAACAATCGGGGTCGTTCCGGCGAAAAGCAGAACAATCACAAAGGCAAGGTTTACATAGATACTGACCTGGCTCCAGAATGCAACGCCCTTGGCGCTGCCGTGCTTTCCGGTGTATTTTCCGCCAAACACCGAGAAAATCAAAGCAGGGAAGATCGCGACCATATTCATAATCGCGCCGATACGCACATTACCGATGATAATTCCGTAGAGAAGCGTGGTGATCACAGACTGACCCGCGATATTCATGGCCAGCTTATCCGAGGTGGCGGCGAAAATGAAACACTGCAGCGCTTTGTTGTTTTTAAGCAGGTCCAGCATATCCTTCCCCTTGATAGACTGGCTTTTTCCCTGGGCGGAAGTGAAATTTTCAGGCTTGTCAATGGGGGAGACGCCAATTATTGCAAGAACGGTAAAGACTGCCGAGAGACCCACGAACAGTACCGCGGTCTTCGAGAGAAGATCCACGGGTGTAGTTATCTCCATACTGGGGCAGCAGCACCATAGAGACGATTATGGACAAGACAATTACAATCACATAGTTATAGATTGTAGAGAAAACGCCTACCATGGGGCGCTGCTTCGGATCGTTGGTGATGACCGGGGAGATGAGATTGTTCGCCATGTTATGGAACGTATAGCCGATGTAATACAAAAAATAGAACAGGATGAACACGCCCACAGAGTGCCCCTTGCCGCAGAACCAGCTGTAAAGGCACAGCAGAGAGAAAGCTTCAATGGCCCAGCCGATGATTATAAAAAGGCGGATCTTTCCGAAGCGGGTGTTGACCTTGTCAATCAGCAGGGAAATCAAAGGGTCGGTAATTCCGTCAAACAGGCGGGCGACGGTCATAATCGTGCCGACCAGTAGCATCGTGACCCCGAAGCCCAGGTTGGCGGCATAGCTAACATAGCCAATTGCGGAGAAGAAACAAGCGAGAGAGAGCGCTGAGGTCATCGCAAGCGCAAGTCTTGCGTTGGAGACTCGGCGATACTGAACACCGTCGGTCTCGGTTTGGGTAGGTGCCTTAGATTTCACAGTAGAGTCCTCCTATTCATTTTTCGGGGGGCGGGAGAATCCGTCCGCTGTGTATATCATAAAGTGCACCTTATCAAAAATATATTCCTAATTTTGATTTTCCGTGACAAAATTAGCTATTATAAAGTATATTGATGAAAAAAAGCACAAAAAAGCGAGGATTGAAATATCAACACCCGCGAGAATATCGTAATATATACCGTGTCAAGGTATTTAGGAAAGGATGTGTTGAGAAATATGGCAAATCCGTTTTTACCCCTGGATACCTATATAGCGGACGGGGAACCTCATGTGTTTGGCGACCGAGTGTATCTGTTCGGTTCCCATGATCAAGCCGGCGGTGACACCTACTGTATGCTCAGCTATGAATTCTGGTCCGCCCCGGTGGACAATTTGGAAAGTTGGAGCTGTAAGGGACATCTTACCGCGCGGATCAGACCCGCAGTATGGCGAAAAGCTGAAATATATGTATGCGCCCGATGTGGTGCAGGGCAATGACGGCAGGTTTTATCTCTATTACTGTATGTCTGGCGAAAAAAGGCGTGGGCGGCTACGGCCAGCAGATCAGCGTTGCCGTCTGCGATACCCCCGACGGAAACTATGAATATTATGGCTGTGTTCGCAATCCAGACGGCAGCCCCATGTTGAAATTCGTCACCTTTGATCCGGCGCTGATCAATGACAATGGCACCATTCGGCTCTACTATGGCACATGGTATCCGTTCCATGAGCGTGGAAAGCTGTTGGATCCTATTTTCCACAAGGTGGAAAGCAATATGTTTGGCAAAAGTGTGGAGGAAATCCAATCCGATCCGGATGGCGTCATGGGCGCGAATCATGTGGAGCTGGCGGATGATATGCTGACGATTCAATCGCAGCCTATCCATGTTATGCCCAGTCGTGTGAAGGGAACCTCCTTTGAAAAGCATCCTTTCTTTGAGGGAAGCTCAATCCGGAAGCTCGGGAGCACCTATTATTTCATTTATTCCTCTATCAAGGGCCATGAGCTTTGCTATGCCACAAGCGCTTACCCGGACCGAGACTTTACCTACGGCGGAACCATCGTTTCCAATGGCGATGTGGGCTATGAAGGCCGCAAAGATCGGGACAGGCTGAACGCCACGGGTACCAATCACGGCAGTATCGAGTGTATTCGCGGAAAATGGTATGTTTTCTACCACCGCAACACCCATAAAAGTGGTTATTCCCGGCAGGCATGCGCGGAACCTGTTGAGATTCTGCCTGACGGGAGGATTCCTCAAGTGGAAATTACTTCACAGGGTTTTTGCGGGCCATTGGAATCGAACCGCACATATCCGGCGTCTATCTGCTGCAATCTGTATAGCGGAAAAATGCCCCATATCGGAAACGGTGTTTCCAGTGCGAAGATCCCGCATATCACCTGCGAAGACGGACAGCAGATCGTTGTCGCGACCAATAGAGCCGGATTGTATACGAATACTTTCATCTAGCCGCGGGGGAGTATGTCCTGATTCTGCGTTACAAAACCAGCGGAAGGGCAAAGATAACCGTATTGGGGGAGCATGGAGAAATTCCTACTTTGATCAAACCCTCCCGCACATGGATGGAGATGGAGATCCCATGCCGTTTTCAGTCTGGCATTCAGCCCTGATTTTGCGTTATCATGGATCCAAGGAACTGAGCATTCAATCCATTTGCCTTCAAAGAAGTTCATCTCACGAAACCGAAGCCAATCATGCCGATTCTTGACTTAAGGCAACACCGCTGGGTGGGGACAGCGGGCTTCGGCGGATCTTTGCCCCAATCGTGCAGTATGAAAAATGGGAAATACATCCAGTATTCCCGCATTTTCCATTCTTTCGCTTGTGTCAAAATCTCTCGCCGAATCTCCTTGCCCCATTATGCGGTGTTGCCTTAATAAAATTTTTACTGTGAATGCGAAGCTTTCACAGTAAATACCCATGCAATATGCTTGCGCCATAAATCATGAAAGCAGTTCGTGCATGGGGATTTATGTGCATCAGCATCGGTTGCCCCGCCAGGGGCGAGACGCTGGCACTATAATCCATTATTTACTGGGCACCTCTAAAAACTCCCCTTTTGGTTTTGAACGGATCTTTTGCCCCAACAATGCGTTTTGAAAAGTCCGCAATACACCAAGTATTCCGGACTTCCCAAAACTTTTGTTGGAACAAAATCTCTCGCCCAAAACACCAAAAAGTAGTTTTTAGAGGTTGCTACTATGAATACGGAGCTTTCATAGTAAAATGGCCTGCCGATTTCGTATCATTCATTTGTATTTCGCTTTCGATACGCAATGGGCGTGCTGCCTACAATATCGTGAAATTCCCGGCTGAAATGGCTGCGGGAGCCGAAGCCCAACTGAGCCGATATGTCTTCAACAGACAGCTTTGTGCTGCTGAGCAGAATTTTGGCCCGTTCCATCCGGGCATATTTCACATAATTCCGGACGGTGAAGCCGGTTTCCTCTTTGAACTTCTTCGTCAGATAGTACATGGCATATCCCGTCCGCTCCGCCAGCACCTCCGCTGTAAGCTTTTGACCCAGATGCATTTCGATATAGTCACAGCACTTCTGGATTTCTCGGCTATACTTTGGGTTGGTCCGGTTGTTATGGACTCTGCGTACAAAATCATCATACATGGACATGGCAAGGGCTCAAGATCGGAGGGGTTTTCGATCGATTCCACCATCTGAATATAGCTGTCACCCAAACCATAGGCCTCTTCCGGTGACAGCCCTCCCTCCACCGCCGCGCGGCAGACGATGGATACGAACACAATAATGGAAATCTTACTCTTTGCCAGAGCGGTTTTGCCGTTCACGTTGACACCGGTGCTCAGCCGCATAACGTCTGACAAAGCCTGCTTATAATCCAGATCGCCGTTCCGAACGGCTTGCAGAAGGGCCTGTTCCGCCGACCAAACCTGATAACGGTCGTGGGAAGGCTGCTTTTGTGAAATCTCTGGGATTGAGATATTGATCTCCGCGTCGATATCACTGATTTGAAGACGCTCCCCTGTAATGCAGTAGTGGAGCATCAGGACCAAGAGCATCATAACGGTGCACTGCATCAGGGGAATATGCCGGATTGCGTTCCGAAAATGGGTATTCCATTCCGCGCTGATCTTGTCCTTTGAGATTCCCCGAATGCCGCTTTCAATCGCTGCTGCCGAGATGTCATTGTAAAATACCGGCCCCACCGCGTAGATAAACTTTAACGCTCCGTTCTCACGCTCAAAAGCGGCATACCAAACCAGGCCGGGAACGGTTCTCAGCGAAATTGGGCGGCTGTGGCTGCTGCCGTAGTCTACGATGCGCTGTTTACAGCCGAGCAGTTCAAACGCTGTGCCCAAAACCGCTTCGTCGGGGCAGTTGCTTTGTAGCAAATTGCCGCCGGAGTCTAATTTCCAGAGGTAGATGTTGCCGCAGCATAACAACAGGTCTTTGAATTCCTCTACACCCATGCGTTTCTCCAAATCTTTAAATAGTTCTTGTATCATCATCTGCACCACTACTGTTTTGATAAGGATATTTTATCATACCGGAAACCCTTTGGATATTGCCAATTTATACAAACGTTCAGGAGGAAAGTTTATGCGCACAATTGTTTCATTCAATGAGGGCTGGCTTTTTACCAAGCAGGGAAAGGACGAACCCGTCACCCTGCCCCACACCTGGAACGCAGTAGACGGCCAGGACGGCGGCGACGATTACTACCGGGGCGCCTGCCGTTACACCAAGCAGTTCCCCAAGCCTGCGCTAAATCCCGGCGAGGAAGCCTGGCTGGAATTCAAGGGCGCAGCCTATACGGCGGACGTCTCGGTCAACGGGGAAGCCTCTGCCACCACGAGGGCGGCTTCAGCACCTTCCGGATCAAGCTTCCGGAATTAAAGGACGAAAACACCGTTGAGGTTCGGGTGGACAACTCCAGCAACGACCGGGTCTATCCCCAGAAGGCGGACTTCACCTTCTACGGCGGACTGTACCGGGATGTGAACCTGATCATCGTTCCTGCCTCCCACTTTGAACTGGGCTACTGTGGCACCTCAGGCATCAAGGTCACCCCCATTGTAAACCTGGAAACGAAATCCGCAGCCCTCACCGTGGAAACCTGGCAGAACGGGGAAGAGGTGACCGTCACCGTGGACGGGCAGAGCAAAACCGTCCCCAGCGTGGATGGTTACGCCAAGGCGGAATTCACCATTGAGAATGTCCATCTGTGGGACGGTGTGGACGATCCCTACCTGTACACCGCCACGGCCACCCTGCCCAGCGGCGACCGCGTCTCCACCCGCTTTGGCTGCCGGAACTACAAGATCGATCCGCAAAAGGGCTTCATTCTGAACGGCCGAAGCTACCCCCTCCGGGTGGCGCCCGGCACCAGGACTGCAAGGGCGTGGGCAACGCTTTGACCCGCGAGCACCACAAGCAGGATATGGAGATCATCCGGGAGCTGGGGGCCAACACCCTGCGCCTGGCCCACTACCAGCATGCCCAGGAATTTTACGACCTGTGCGACGAAAACGGCATCATCGTCTGGGCCGAGATCCCCTATATCACCATGCACATGAAAAACGGCCGGGCCAACACTCTTTCCCAAATGGAAGAGCTGATCGTCCAGTGCTATAACCACCCGTCCATCGCCGTCTGGGGCCTGAGCAACGAAATCACTGCCGCCAGCCCCGTCAATGATTCCCTGATAGAAAACCACCGGGCGCTGAATGATCTGTGCCACAAGCTGGACCCCACCCGTCCCACCACCATGGCAAATGTATTCATGCTGGACATCGACAGTCCTCTTCTGGAGATTCCGGATGTGAACAGCTACAACCTGTATTTTGGCTGGTATGTAGGCGACCTGGAGCAGAACGACGAATTCTTTGACGAGTACCACGCCAAGTTCCCAAACCGGTGCATCGGCCTGAGCGAGTACGGCGCAGACGCCAACCCTCAGTACCAGTCTCTTGCTCCCGAAAAGGGCGACTATACCGAGAGCTACCAGTGCGTCTACCATGAGCACATGCTGGAGATGATCGAGCAGCGTCCTTGGATGTGGGCCACCCATGTATGGAACATCTTCGACTTTGCTGCCGACGGACGGGACGAGGGCGGCAAGCACGGCGAAAATCAGAAGGGCCTTGTCACCATCGACCGCCAAACCAAGAAGGACGCCTTCTACCTGTACAAAGCCTACTGGAACAAGACCGATCCCTTTGTTCACGTCGCGGGCGGACGGTATGTGGACCGGGCCGAGGATATAACCGAAGTTACAGTCTATTCCAATCAGAAAACCGTCACCCTGAGCGTGGACGGACGGCGCTTTGAGACTCAGACCGGAAAGCATGTGTTTAAGTTCAAGGTCCCCATCTCTGGGGAGCACTCCATCCATGCAACCGCCGGGGACTGTCACAGTGCGATCTGGGTTCGAAAGGTATCCCAGCCCAATCCGGAGTACCGTTTCCGGAAAACCGCTCCTGTAATCAACTGGTTTGACAAGGAGGATATCGTCCCTGATTGTTACTCCATTGCCGACAAGCTGTCGGACATCCGTAAGCACCGGAGGCGGGTGCGGTCATCGATCAGCTGATTACAAAGGCCGCTTCTGCCCGGGGCGAAGTGGCGGGCACGGTAAAGGATAATCCCGCCTTGCAGCGTATGATGGGGAGAATCACGCTGGTCTCCCTGCTCAAGCAGATAGCGCCGATGAATCAGCCATGAAGCAGCTCAACCGCATTCTGCAAAGATACAAGAAGGTATGATGGCGCAATATGCGGTATGAACGGAATAAGAGGGAAAGTAAAACAGGGATCCATTATGGCAATGAATCCTTGCTCCGGGACAAACCGGTATGGAAGGCAAGCTCTGACTCATTACCCATATATAATTTCAAAAAATGGAGAGATTCAATATGCCGCAAATTCTGATCACGATTCTTGTCACCTTTTTTGCCGGAATGGGCGCCGGGCTGGGAACCGGCTTTGCCGGTATGAGCGCGGCGGCGGTAATCAGCCCTATGCTCATCACCTTTTTGGATATGGAACCCTATATGGCCGTGGGTATCGCCCTTTCCTCGGACGTACTGGCCAGCGCCGTCTCCGCCTATACCTATGGAAAAAACAAAAATCTGGACGTCAAAAACGGTCTGATCATGATGCTTACTGTAATGCTGTTTACTGTGGTGGGAAGCTGGCTGTCCAGTCTGGTTCCCTCTCAAGCCATGGGCAGCTTCTCCGTATTTATGACCTTCCTGCTGGGCGTCAAATTCATTGTCCGTCCGGTGATGACCACCAAGGAGGATATGTCCAAGGCATCCCCCGCCAAGCGGGCGGTGCAAAGCGTGCTGTGCGGTATCCTCATCGGCCTGATCTGCGGATTTGTTGGAGCCGGAGGCGGAATGATGATGCTGCTAATTTTGATAAGCGTCCTGGGCTACGAGCTGAAGACTGCCGTCGGCACCAGTGTATTCATCATGACCTTTACCGCCCTAACCGGGGCCGTCTCCCATTTTGCCATCGGCGGGATGCCGGATCTCACGGTCCTGGTCCTGTGCGTCGTCTTTACCCTGCTCTGGGCCCGGATTGCCGCGAAATTTGCCAACAAGGCTCCGCCAAAACACTGAACCGGGCTACCGGCATTGTGCTGGTCATTCTCGGCCTTGCAATTTTCTTGTTCTCCCAGCTCAGCTGACTTTTTCCATATCTTTCTTAGGAGGATCAATCTATGAACACAATTCAGGTCACCACCCCCTGCGGTGTGGCGGAAGGTTTTCAGGAAGATGGCGTAAACTGCTTTTTGGGTATTCCATATGCTACCGCCAAGCGTTTTGAATATCCGCAGCCGGTCGTCTCATGGAAAGGCATCTGTGATGCAAAAAAATATGGGCCTGCCCCGATTCAGCAACGCGCCTATGTCCAGGTGGATGCCAGTGACCCCCAAAACCATTATGAGCATGAATTTTATCAAAATTTCCAGTCTGAATATTCCGAGGATTGCCTGAACCTGAACATTTGGACACCGGAGAACCCGCTGAACTGCCCGGTGTTGGTGATCATCTATGGCGGCGGTTTGGTTACGGGGCAGAATAACTCGCCGGAATGCAACGGATCATTCTTGGCCAAGCACGGAATCATAACCGTTGCCATGAATTACCGGGTGAACATTTTCGGCTTCATTGCCATGAAGGAGCTTGAGGATGAGAACGGAAAGAGCGGTAACTATGGCTACTATGACCAGCAGGCGGCCATTGCCTGGGTGCGGCACAACATCCAAAGCTTTGGCGGTGATGTGAACAATATGACGCTGATTGGCCAGAGTGCAGGCGCGACCAGCTGTGAGACCCAGATCAAATCCCCGCTGAATAAAGGCATATTCAAGCAGGCGATTATCCAGAGCAGCGCGGGCCTGGCCAGTTTCATCAAGCAGAAACCCGATAACACCAAGGAGTATGCCAAGTGGCGTCAAGTGTATGAGAGGACCGGATGTAAATCCATTGAGGAATTCAAGCAGCTGCCCGCCAAAACACTGTACGATGCTTTTGCGGAGGTTTCGGCCAAGTCGTCTATCGGTTTCTGCAATGCTGTATATGACGAGAATTTTACCAGCGGGATTAAAAATCAGCCTGCCCGGTCAAGATCATGTGTTCAGTCACATCCGAGGATGTCATGCCGTTTTTGCTTTATTGGATGTGTGGCTTTTTAGCAAAATCCCAGCGCAAGCTCGGCGTGGATACCTATACCTACTATTTCCGCAGGCAGCTGCCCGGCGATACAAAGGGAGCCTGGCATGGCAGCGATCTGATTTACCTATATGGATGGCTGTCCCATTCCTGGAGGCCGTTTGGGAAAGAGGATTACATGCTGCAGGAGAATATATTGGCGTATCTGATCAACTTTATCAAGACAGGGAATCCAAATGGAGAAGGCCTTGCGGAATGGACGCCTTATAACAAATCCAAAAAGTTTATGGTGTTTGATGAAAACCCAACTCGCATGGGGAAACCTGAACGGCTTCGCCTGCTGAAAAACACACTGCATCCCAATGGCCTCGGCATGTGATTTGGAAAGGCTCCTGCTTTTTTCTTTATTAAGGGCTTACCGCATGGACTCCTTACAGCAAATCCAAGAAGTTTATGATATTTATAACACACTTTAGAAAACATATAGAATAAAAAATAACTGCTATGCGGGAATTTTAGGCCTGCATGGCAGTTGTTGCTTCAATAGGTTCCCGGGAATAATAACGTTTCTTCTGCTGTGTAGGATGCACTGGGATGTATGATGCAAAAGCAGACGTGCCATCGGTACAGACTGTAAAGAAGTGGGAAGTCTGATACTGAAAATCGATTCTCTCCCAGCCGATAAAGGAGCAACGTTCTCCATAGAAGAAATTAGCCTTATGCGAATCACCATTTACGCAAAATCCATGAAGTAGATTACGCAGAAAAAGACTGCAACAATTGTTGCAGCCTTTTTGGTTAGACATCGGGATCTGCCGTTTGGCCCATGCCTTTTTCTCAGATTACCTCCAATTCAAGCATTTTAGCCTGCAGGCCTTTTGCTTTCACCGTGACCGTAATCTTTCCGGGGGCATCGCCGCCGCGGACCACGGCCAATGCCTTGCCGTAGTAGGTCGTGTGGGTATCGGAGAAAAAGTTTTCCCCCATGTTAGGACGTGCAGAACCAAGGGCCAGCAGCGTCCCGGCACCGGCAACCTCCACCGTGACCGCAGTATCCTCAGAAGATTTTGTGATGCCATCCGCCCCCGTCAGGTCAATGCTGATGTAGGCCAAATCCTGCGTTTTTGCCTGCAAGGTGCTCCGGTCGGCCACCACACGCAGTTCGGCAGGTCCTGCAGCTGTCTTCATGGAAGTGCGGCTCTGTTCTTTTCCCTCGCCATCGTAGCTGATTGCGGTGATGGTACCGGGCTCATAGACAACGTGTTTAAAGACAGCCTTGTATTCCTTCGTCTTTTTTCTGCCATAGGAATGCCCGTTGACAATGAGTTCCGCCGTTTCTCCGTCAGAGTAGACTGTGACCTTGGTTTTTTTGCCTTCACAGCCGGCCCAGGACCAGCTTGCCACTGCGTCTGTGTCACGCCACATGGATTCGGAGCCGGTCTCCCCTGCGTGGGTATACGGTTCTACGCCGATGCCGGGGGTATGGTCCAGCCCCCAGATCAGCCGGTTCCACTGTACCTCGGGGCGAATCTTTCCGCAAATGTCGATCACGCCGCAGCCGGCGGAGATGATGGGCGCGTCCTGACCGGGATTTTTGAAACTTTTGTAACGGACGGTACCGATGCCCGCCTCCCCCAGATAATCCCAGCCCGTCCACATAAAGTCGCCGATGACATAGGGGAATTTTTTCACCAGTTGCCAGTTATGATACAGGTTCTTGGGCAGGGTCTCGGACCCGACAATGACGCGGTCGGGATGGAGCGTACCGTCCTTCTCGTATCGGGACGCGGCGTAGTTGTAACCGCCAATATCCAGATAAGAGAAGCTCACCTTTGTGGCATCGTCCGCGGCAGGTTTGGCGGCCATTTTTTCAATCATACCCCCGGCCAGGTTCATCAGCATGTTGAAGAAGGCGCTGGTGGGAACGTTGTCCATCGTCTGACTGCCGTTTTGATTCTCTTTCCCGTTCTTTTTGTTGCCGTATATGCCGCCGCCCTTGGCCGACATACTGCACAGCATCAGGTTGACCCCCATCGTCACTGCTTTGTCCGGGTCCAGCTTTCGTGCCAGGACTGCCAATTTTTTACAGTACTCCTGTCCTTCGGGCATAGCCAGTTCGGAGATTTCATTTCCGATAGAGTTCATGACCACACTGGGATGATTGTAGTTTTTGATGACCATAGCTGTGAGATCCTGCTGCCACCATGCGCGAAAATCCCGGTCCGCATAGTCGTAGGGGTTTTTATGTACCAGCCAGTTGTCGCAGAATTCATCCATGACATAAAGACCCAGCCGGTCACAGGCATCCAACAGCGCCTTGGAGGCAGGGTTGTGGGCGGAACGTATCGCGTTGAAACCGGCTCCTTGAGCAGACGGACACGGCGGAACTCGGCATCCTCAAAAGAGCATGCGCCCAGAATACCATTGTCGTGGTGGACGCAGGCGCCACGGAACAGCGTTTTCTTGCCGTTTACAAAAAATCCTCTGGTGCTCCAGCTAAGGGTACGGAATCCAAACCAGGCATCCGCCTCATCCACCATCTCACCATTTTTCAGCAGTTCCGCTCTGCATTGGTACAGTTCGGGATGTTCCGCGTCCCAAAGCCGCGGCTGGGAAACTGGAATGTCCGCCGACGCAGTGCCTTCCTTGACCGCAGCTTCGGCCTGCGCTACCACCTCTTCACCATCCAGAACAGAGACTCTGACCGTATCACCACCGGTGACCGAAACTTTCACATGGGCCGCATCGTTTCCGGAGGTGGAGACGAGCAGTCCATCCGGGCGGATATGACTCTTATCACCTAGGAAGAGGTTTACGTTGCGATAAATTCCGCTGCCGGAATACCAACGGGAATTGGGTACCGATGAGTTGTCCGCAATCACTTTGATTTCATTTTCTTCGCCATACTTCAGTTGTGGGTCCAGCACCACAAAGAAGTTGGTATACCCGTACCGCTGTTCAGCCACAAGCGCATCGTTCACGAACACCTGCGCGTTTTGATAAACTGCCTCAAATTCCAGCACAGCGGACTGTGTCCGCCACGTTTCAGGCACAAGAAACCGTTTGACGTAGACATAGGCCCCGCCGGGAAAGTATCCGCATGCTCCGCTGTTGCCGCATCCTTCGAGCGTTTCTCGTACAGCATGGCATCGTGGGGAAGTGTGACCGGCTGCATAGACTGTTCCTTTCCCACGGCGCCAAATAGCCAACCTCGGTTAAAATCTTTCTTTTTCACTTTCCTGCTCTCCTTAAATATGCGCGAACGCTTCGCTGTTTGTGCAATATACGATATCGTTTCGGCCTGCGATTGATTCAAAAAGCCGCTCCAAAGCATACCAACTGGCGTTTCCCTTTTCGTAGTCCATTTCATAACTGTGTGCCCACAGGAACAACAGCAGATCCTTTTCTCCGGGTTCCTCACATTTGAAACGCTCCACCAGTTTCACGGCATTTTTCAGAATCAGCGAGGAGGAAGGCCGAAAGTTCATCGGATTATCCGGGAACGCAAAGCCGCCGGAGGGAAAGACCACTCTGGCATATTGATACCCCTGCGCCTTCAGATACGCCTGAACAGCCGGCGAGGTTGAACCCTGCGCATAGGCGTGCCCCACGACCGTGGTGCCGAAGATTTTTTCCAGCGCGGTCTTGTCCGCATCCACCGATGCGCGCATTTCATCCTCGCTGACAGCCCCCAGCGGTTCATGCCGGAAACCATGGGTGGCAATCTCCATTCCCTCATAGACCTGGCGCACCTCGTCCTGTGGGATTCGGTTGTGCTGCACATAGGAAAATGGCCACTTGTGCTTTACGCCTTCGGGGCAATCCTGAAAAGAGAAGGTTCCAAGCCCCTTCACCTCGCCGCGGGTGCCAAGCAGGCCGGCATTGAGGTTGAAGGTTCCTTTGAGCCCGTATTGCCTCATGAGTTGGATCACCCGTTTGTCCTGCTCCAGTCCATCATCAAAGCTGAGCGTGAAATACTTTTTTCCCATGCCTACGCCTCCCCTGTCAGCTTTTGCAAATCATACGCCTGCGCCAGCAGCATTCCTCCGGCCTGATTCGGGTGCAGGTGGTCCCCCTGGTGATAACGCTCGTCGTGAACGAAGGATTCTTCGGATCGCGCAGCAGTGCATCCGCATCAACCATATAATCGAACAGCGCGCTATCTCGGATCCATTCATTGATGCGGACTCTCAGCGCCTCCATCTCC
>ENA-OQAA01000993-OQAA01000993.1-human-gut-metagenome-genome-assembly--contig:-NODE-993-length-16466-cov-1.743926_pt1 | contig 16466 bp, 16 predicted proteins | sample MGYA00242489_ERZ504515 | MGnify/ENA primary metagenome ERZ504515 (study PRJEB26092, sample SAMD00036237) | human gut metagenome | host: Homo sapiens | study: EMG produced TPA metagenomics assembly of...
TAGGTTCAGTTGATCTGAATCGGCATCATTCATTAGACGTTTTGGTTTAACAAACAGTTCGCCTAAAGGCTTCCTCTCAAAGAGTACTTTCCCGATGGCGGACGATAAAATATAAAGTTCTTGATCAACATGAAACATTTTCTTGGCAATAGCAAGCAGCAGGTAATCGCAGATGGCAATCCATATCTGCGAGTAGACTGCATTCTGGCTTGTGCCGTAGAACGACTTAATGTGCAGATGTTGTTTGATCCATTTGAAGAAACATTCTACTTGCCAACGTTCCCTGTAAAGTTCAGCAATGGTCAGGTAAGAATGTACGAAGTCGTTGGTCAAGAACCTATAGACGTTTCCTGTGGCGTAGTCCTCATACACAACCATGCGGAGTGTATCCGGATACCATTGGGAGGATTTCAGTCCCGTCAGTCTGATAGTGGAATCGCTAATGACTCCAGTACTTTTATCAACCAGATGCTCTTCTACCACCTCATACTTCATGTTATCCTTGGCCCTGGTAACGAAAAAAGCTTGCTGGCGATGAAAGTGGCAGAACAACTGCTTAAAATCTACATAGCCCTTATCCATAAGGTAGTAATTACCTGGTTCTACGGGTATCAGGCTCATAACTTTAGAGTCATGTACCGCAGCTTCTGTCAGATAAATAAATGTGGGAATAGCTCCTCGCAAATCCAGCAAGGTGTGCATCTTTACACCTCCTTTATCATGATGAAGTCTCGCCCATGGACAGAGTTGCAAGCAAAGTTTAATCGTGCTGCTGTCGAAGGCATAGACGATGCCATCTACGTCAAGTCTGGAGGCTCATTTTGAAGCAGCTCTCTCGCCCAAGCAATCAATATTTGACCGAAGTCACGATATATGCGCCAGTCCTTGGTTTCGTTGATATGTGTCAAAGTCGACCGCTGGATATATTTGATTCCAGACGAGTACAACTTGGAGGACAGAGCAACCAGCGTTGCATCAATGCTGCGGAGACTATCTTGATCGGTGAACTGAGCAAAACTCATCACCATAAACTGGTCTCTGCATTTGAACTCGATGGCATGTCGATTGCCATTGTATCTCTTTACGCACTTGTCGAACTCATATCTCGGTATGAGCGACATTATCTGAGCGAATACAGTCTTTCCCTGATTCATGATTTCTATCTCTTGCAATACAATTTGCAAAAGTATAAAATCAAATCTCGAAAAAATATAGTCGCGTAAAACATTGATATTTAATAATTTAAAATACGTCCAAGAAAATTTCTTTGGACAGTAGTGAAATTATATCTATCTTTGAAGAAATAAACTACTCAAATACGCGACTGATTTAATGAAAAGTTCGTTTCCCGAAAAAGCATTCATGAGAATTGCTGTCAGCGACGACAAAGAGGCATTTAAAGAGTTATTTTTCGACTTTTATCCTGCCCTTTGTGTGTTTGCCGGTCGGTATATTGCTTCTGCCGAAACGTGTGAGGATATTGTTCAGGATACCTTTCTATATATATGGAAAAACCGTAAGCGAATTGAGATTGTATCTTCATTCAAGAATCTATTGATTACTAGCGTCAAGAATAGCTGCATGGACTATCTTCGGAAACAGGCTGTTCGGCAAAACTATGCAGGAAAAGAAATCTCGGTCGAAACAACTGACTCTCCCGAAGAAGTTTATACCATTTTCGAATTGGAGGAGAAACTGAATGCAGCATTGGCTAAATTGCCCGATAACGTTCGGAAAGCATTCCAGATGAGCCGTTTCGAGAATATGACTTACAAACAAATAGCAGAAGAAATGTCCGTTTCGCCTAAAACGTAGAAGCTTATATCAGCAAGGCCTTGAGTGTATTGCGCACTGAATTGAAGGATTATTTGCCATTGCTTGCAGGCATACTCTCTTTATAAAATAACAAATCTCAAAAAAATCTCATTTTAACATAGGGTATCTTTTCGTTCGTACGTCAAGTTAATAAAGCCATAAGAATTTAGTTGGATATGAAACTTGATGAAGCCCGGATTTTAGCATATATAAAAGGAGAACTTTCTGCCGATGACAACAGGCGTTGTGACGAACTTATACAGTCGTCGCCCAAATTTGCAGAAGGGGTGAGGAAGCTCCAGCATATTTATGATTTGTCGAAAAATCTCAGGCAGCAGAAAATATCGACGTAACGTCGGCATGGAGTAAAGTATCGCGTAAAATAGAAATCAATAGTTTCAGATACAAGCTGTGGAACGTCACACGAACGGCTGCAGCGGTAATACTTCCGCTATTTCTTATTTATCAATATGCCATAAAACCGGCTTGGGAAGAAAAATCCGACCAAATGATAACCCTCACTTCTGCGGCGGGTATTGTTACCGAAACCATTTTACCCGATGGTAGCAAGGTGTGGTTGAATGCACAAAGTAAACTTACTTATCCCGTGAAGTTTGACGGCAGAGATAGAAAGGTACAATTGTCTGGGGAAGCCTATTTCTCGGTAGTAGCCAGCCAGAAAAACCGTTTTGATGTGGTAACTCCCGGTAACATTACTATCAGTGCTTATGGTACCGAGTTTAACGTAAATGCTTATCAGGATCAGGCAGACTATCTGATAACACTGGCGAAAGGAAATGTCGAAGTGACAGCCATAGATGATACAAACAAAGAAGTGCTTGAAGCCGGACAAAAAATCATTCTGAATCCACAAACCGGTGAAATGGAAGTTGTGGGGGCCGACACATACGTGGAAACAGCCTGGAAGGATGGAAAAATGGTATTCCGGCGCGAAAAACTTGAAATAATAGCTCAGAAACTTTCGCGAATTCGGAGTAGTTATCCAATTAGAAGATGATACGTTGAAAAATTACGAATATACCGCCACGTTTACCGACGAAACACTGGAAGATATTTTGGACTTGCTCAAACGTTCGGCACCCATTACATATACTATTGAGCGGCAGGAACAGCGGAATAATAACACGTTTACGCAACGGATTGTAACAATAGAAAACAGGAAAAAATAACTAAAAAGAAAAAGCCTATGAAAATATAGCACCCGGTATACCCGAGAAAAGGGAGAACGTTTTTTAACGCGCCCTCCCATGTTCTGTTTCGTTGGAAAATCTCACCTAACCAACTAACGGTCAATTATTAAACTCATATATAAATTTAATAACTATGTAAAATTATGATTATTTTATTAAATAAGCAACGCCTGCGTTTCCTTTATGATTTATTAAATAAAATTCCTATTGCCATGAGGCTAACCTTTGTATTACTATTTATGCTTGTATTTCAGCTTCAAGCTGAACAAGTATATTCCCAACAGGTCAATATTTCGCTAAATTTGAAGAACACATCTATTGAGAAGATTTTACGCGAAATCGAAGAGAAATCAGCATATTATTTCTTATATAACAATAAGTTGATAAATGTTGATCGGAAGGCGGATATTAACGTCAAAGACGAATCTATTGCCAATGTCTTGAATCAGCTTTTCAATGCTGATAAAGTGGAATATGAAGTGAAGGGTTCGCAAATTATCCTGCACCCACTAGGTATGAACCAAATCGTTTCGGAGTCGGCGGCTCTGCAACAACAAAAAAAACAGATTACTGGAAAAGTGACGGACAAACAAGGAGAACCGATTATCGGCGCTAACATTGTGGAAACGAATACGGCGAATGGTACGATAACAGATATTGACGGAAATTTCACACTGAATGTTAATAATAACGCTTCGATACAGGTTTTGTATATCGGTTATTTGACGCAGGAGATCAAGACTGCAGGGCGCACAAGATTCGATATTGTTTTGCAGGAAGATGTACTTACATTGGATGAAGTTGTTGTTGTGGGATATGGAACACAAAAGAAAGTGAACCTCACAGGAGCTGTTTCATCGGTAGGTGGTAATGAATTATCGAAAAGAATGGTTGGGCAAACTTCGATGGCGCTGCAGGGGGCTTTGCCTGGTGTTACCATAACTCAACGCTCCGGTCAACCGGGAGCAGATGGTGGAGGAATCCGAATTAGGGGAATAGCACGATAGGGGATGCCAATCCATTAGTACTTATTGACGGCGTTGAAGGTTCTATGGAAAACATAGATCCCACAACAATTGAGAGTATCAGTGTTTTGAAAGATGCGGCTTCTTCGTCTATTTATGGTTCGCGAGCTGCAAACGGTGTGGTTTTGGTAACTACAAAACGAATGAAGGAAAAAGGTTTCACAATAAACTATTCCGGTTATTTGGGATTTCAATCGCCCACTGATTTAAGAGATATGGTAAATGCTCAGGATCACATGAGCCTGATGAATATTGCCTATGAGAATACCGGAAAATCTCCCGTGTTCGATCCGGAAATGGTGAGAAATTATGCTAGCCTGCATGCATCCGATCCTGACAATTATCCGGATGTAGATTGGCAAGAACTAGTATACACTGAAAAAGGGTTGACCCAGAATCATTCGGTAGCCATAAATGTAGGTTCGGACAGGGTTAAGTTTATGGCCTCTTTGGGATACTACGATCAAAAAGGGTTAATCAAGAATACTGATTTCAAACGATATACGTTGAGGATAAACTCGGATGTCGAACTAAACAGCAGGCTATCTTTAAAATTGGATATGCTTCTTCGTCAGATGGAAAGGGATGAACCAGGATCGGGTGTATCATCGGTAATCGAATGGGTGAACCGTATGCCGGCCACTCAGCCTGCTGTTTATACAAATGGCAAGTATGGCTATGGATGGCAAGGTAACAATCCACTTGCAATGGCCAAAGATGGTGGTTACAGAGAATATGTCACTCCTTCTGTCATTCTTAATTTAGGATTTAACTTCAAGATAACCGATAATCTGAAATTGGATTTTGCGTATGCCCCTCATTTCTGGGAACAACATTATAAAGGGTATCAGACAGAACTGCGAACTTATTACCCCGATGAATCTCTCGCTTACTCTGTGCCGAATGCAACTTCGCTCACACATAAGAACAATAGGTATAAAAAGAATAATATAAAAGCAACTCTCCACTATGATAATAAGTTTGGAGATCACGGAGTAGGTTTACTTGCCGGTTGGCAGGATGAGGATTATTGGGAAAGATGGTTCTCGGGTTCGCGCAGAGGGTTTGACCTTCCGGGTTATGATGTGCTCGACGCAGGCGCAAAAGACGAACAAAAAGCAGAGGGAACAGGTTCAGAATGGGCATTGAGATCCTTTTTCGGAAGAATCAACTACAATTACAAAGAACGTTATTTATTCGAAGCAAACATTCGCTACGATGGTTCGTCCAGATTTGCAAAAGGGCACAGATGGGGATTGTTCCCGTCCTTCTCGGGTGGATGGAGAATATCTGAAGAGGCTTTCTGGGAACCTCTTAGGAGTACTTTCGACAACTTTAAAATAAGAGCGTCTTGGGGTCAACTGGGAAATCAAAACATCGGAACCTATCCTTTTGATTCGTTTGTTAACCTTGCCTTGCCTTATGTTTTCAATTCATCTCCTTACAATGGCGCCGCATTGCAGGCTATGGCCAACAACCGCATTTCGTGGGAAAAAACAGAGATGACCAATTTCGGGGTAGATTTCACGTTGTTTAAAAACCTCCAGGTAACATTTGATTATTATATCAAAAACACTTCCGATATCTTGCTGAAACTGGATGTCCCTAAGATTATTGGTTTGACAGCACCTTATCAAAATGCAGGGAAAGTAAGAAACAAAGGCTGGGAATTAGCACTGAATTATGGAGATAAGGTAAACGATTTTTCTTATAACATAGGTTTTAACTTATCCGATGTAAAAAACAAAGTGATTGATTTAAAGGGGATTAACAGTGATGGCTTGGTTGTTAACCACGAAGGCTATTCAATGAATTCCATATACGCTTTAGAGGCTATTGGCTTTTTCACAAGCGAAGATCAGTTAAATAATCATGCAAACAATATGGAAATTACTCTTTAGCGACATTATGTACAAAGACCAATTGACTATTGATACGGATGGGACGGGATTCCTGATGAAGGGCGAACGGGGTTATTAACGATGATGATAAAGTGATTGTGGGAAATTCTATTCCAAGATTCACTTTTGGGTTATCAACATATTTATCCTGGAAGAATTTTGATTTCAATATGCTGTTGCAAGGTGTCGGCAAAGCCGATGGATATTTATATTCTCAGGCAGTAATGCCTTTCTATCTTGGCGGAACGGCTACCGAAGGGCATAAAGATTACTGGAGTGAGGATAACCCTAATGCAACATATCCCCGGCTTGCTTTTAACGAACCAAATAATGAAAAGCACTCTACTTTCTGGATGAAGAATGCTGCATATTTGCGGGTTAAAAATGTACAGATAGGATATAATATACCCAAGAAGATATTACAGAATTGTGGTATTCAAAGTACAAGAATCTATGTGAGTGGCCAGAACCTCTTCTCGTTCGATAGTTTCTGGGATGGATTTGATGTGGAATCTGCTGTGGGTAGAGGAAACCACTATCCTCAGGTGCGTAGTTTCTCTGTTGGTTTAGATGTTAAATTTTAATTATTAGAAATCATGAAACGCATAACCTATATAAGTTTATTTACACTACTAGTTGTTTTTTCGAGTTCGTGCAGTGGCTACCTCGACAAATATCCGATTGATAAGCCAGCCAGTTCGACTTTTTTAAAGTCGGAAGTAGAATTAGACCTGGCCGTTGTTGGGGCATATCAAAGATTATGGAATGGATACGGCGGATATAGCTTCCTTTTGAGATCATGCTGGATTGTACCACTGATATCGCGTGGGAACGTCTGATGCTTCATGGCAAGAATTGGGAAATGGTAAGTTGATCCGAATAATTGGGTTGTTGGCAATGTGTGGACGAGCATGTACGACGGTATTCAGCGATGCAATTTTATCATTCAAAATGTAAACAGGATAGAGAATATAACTAATCAGACACGGGTCGACCAAAATGTAGCTCAAGCCAGGTTTCTGAGGCTTATTGGTATCACCATTTAATAGAAATGTTTGGTGATGTGCCGCTAGTCACTACTTTGCTGGATCTCAGCACTTCCTACGTCCCTCGCGATCCGAAAGAAGATATATATGATTTTATTTTAGATGAGTTGGAGGATTGTTCTGACATTCTGCCTGTTAAATATACCGACGCAAAAGATGTTGAAAAAGTAACGAAAGGCACCGCGCTTGCATTGAAATCGACCGTTGCCCTTTATGCCGGCAGGTGGAGTGTTGCTGCTGATGCTGCAAAGCGAGTGATGGAGTTAGGTCAATACGAACTGGAAGATAATTATGGGCACCTCTTCATTAAAAAGCAAGCAGGATGTATCCAAAGAAATACTTTTTAAAATTAATTACCTGGCTGGAACAAGAAAATCATTCATTCCCAGGCGGTGTCAATACCCGTATGGGAAAAGGCTACAGCTCTAAGGTGCCTAATCAGGCTTTGATTGATTCATACTTGTGCATAGATGGTCTTCCCATTGACCAATCGCCACTATATAATCCTAAGAAACCTTTTGAGAATCGGGACCCACGGATGTACGAAACCTGTGTTGTGCCGGGAATGATATTTGCCGGATATCAATTTGAGTCGCATAAAGATAGTCTTCTCTGTTGGAATTATAATACTAATCCGCCTACACGGGTAGCTAATCAGGATGCTACGAATCCTTACGCCACTTTTTCGGGTTATTGTTGGAAAAAAATACACTGATATGGAAGACCCGAACTATCTGAACCGAAGTAATACTGCTTTTTTATTATTGAGATATGCTGAGGTACTGCTTACGTATGCAGAAGCAAGATAGAACTGAACCAGATAGATAACTCTGTATATGCGGCCATCAATGAGGTAAGAGAAAGGTCGGAATGCCCGGAATAGGTACAAACCTTACGCAAGACCAATTAAGGGGCATTGTAAGAACCGAGCGAAAAATAGAATTGGCGCTGGAAGGGAAACGGCTTTATGACATCAGACGTTGGAAAATTGCAGAAGAAGTACTCAAGGGTAATCTGTTGGGACGCGTACAGAAAGGTTTATTGGCCAGCGCCCCGGATATTGATGAAAACGGAAGCCCAAGTTACGACAATGTAACCAACAAAGGCGATATGAGGGTGATAGAGATACGGCTTTTCGACAATAAAAAGAACTACTTGTGGCCGATACCTCAGATAGAGATTAATGTAAATAGAAATCTGAAGCAAAATGCAGGTTATTAAGCCTTAATTTAATCTGTCAGCAAAATGAATAATACAGTAAAAGGATATATACTACTGTTTACTACAGCAATTGTTTTAATCAGTTGTAGTAGTAAAAGGGATGAAGAAATTCCTTCGCCTCCGCCGGATGAGAAAGTTGCCGTTGATTTACTTTGGAATCAGCGGGTGATAAAGAAGAATTATACGCACATGAATTCGAACGACCGAGGCAGACAACCCTCGTTGTGTGGTGTAAGCGATTTAAGTGAATTGATTCCCGGAAAGCCCTCCAATGTAAACGAAACTTATTCGTGTCTGGAAGGGGGAACAATCGCTGCGTCAGACAGGTCGGCACCTTCTGCACATTTGGTATCAATAAATTACAGTGGAGACGAATACATCTATGATTATCCGAATAATAAGCGGAAAACAGGATTTGCTTTTAATCCCAAACGTGGAAACCCTAACGAACCGATAGAGTTCCAGTTTGTAAACCTGGCCAGCGGATATACCAGTGCCGATTCATTGAATTATTTACGGGAGGTTGGATTTGTGTTTTCAAATTGGGGGAAAAGCAATTCGGGTAATTGGGCCTTTAAACGCGATTTTACGATTGGAGAATTTAACAAAGACATTCAATTGAAGTTCTTTGCTAAGCTGGATTATGTAAATAAAACAAGTGCCGATAAGAATATCTACATAACCTGCGATTTAAGATATGTGTTTTGGGATAACAACAATCAGAAAGTGAGGGCCGATCTGGTCGGAGTACTGGTTTACGAAAATCTGGCAGACCCAAACAGTTCAAATCCTATCTATTGGTCGAGCTCGGCTACAGTTGGTAACGACCCTTCCGAACGAAGATTTATAAGAGGAAAACTAACCCAGGTACCTCAACTCGGCAGCGATTGGAAAGAGATCACAATAAACTACAACAAGTTTATTGAGATGCTCCCTGACCCGCCTGCAGGATTGAGCTATGACAATGCTGTTATTTCTGGGTTCGACCTCTATTCTTCGATGCGGGGGCAAGATGTCGTTTTCAGTGTAAAAGATGTGAGATTAATAGGGTATTCACCGGATAAATAATAAGATGATGAGAAAAATAGCAAGTATGTTTATCTGTCTTGTTGCATTTTTCCCATATATTCCAGCTATATCACAAAGTTTGATCTGGGTTGAAACAGAATTGTTTCAAAATAAAGGGGGTTGGATAACCGACAGCCAGTTTATTGATCAGATGGGGTCTCCTTACTTGTTGGCGCATGGGCTGGGTAAGCCCGTGCCCAACGCAGAGACTGTGGTAAAGTTTGAAGAAACGGGAAAATACCATTTCTGGGTGCGAACAAAAGATTGGACTCCGACCAATAGCCAGGACGGCGCCGGCAAATTTCAAGTACTGATAAACGATGTTCCCACCGGAACCGTTTTCGGTTCAGATCAAATAAAGCAATGGCACTGGGTTTATGGTGGAGAAGTTGCGATTCGGGAACGAGAGGTTAAACTTTCGCTGCAAGATCTGACCGGCTTCGACGGAAGATGTGATGTCGTTTGTTTTTCCAAAAAGAAAACCATATTGCCCGATGACGTAAATGCGTTGGAAGTAATCCGTAAGAGAGAACTAAAAATCGCTTCGCCTGAATATAACGGTCATTACGATCTGGTTATCATTGGCGGAGGTGTTGCTGGCGTGTCGGCGGCCGTTCAGGCAGCTCGCATGGGGGTGAAGGTTGCATTGATACAAAACAGGCCTGTGCTTGGGGGTAACAGTAGCTCGGAAGTCCGAGTTTCAATGGATGGAAGTACATTCAGGAATAAATATCCGGCTATCGGTCGAATTGTTCGTGAAATGGATAATTACGAAGCCGGCGTGGGAGGTGAATCTTATCTCTATCGCGACCAGACGAAAAGCGATATGGTGGAAAATGAAAAAAACATTTCCCTCTTTGTCAACCTGCACGTAAATGGCGTAGAAACACGCGACGGGAAAATACACAACGTAACAGCGGTGGATATCCAAACGCTGAAGGAGTATGTTTTCTCAGGCGATTTGTTTGCCGATTGTACCGGCGATGCAACTGTTGGCATACTGGCAGGTGCAGATCACCGATACGGACGTGAAAACAGAACAGAAACCGGCGAACCTTCGGCTCCTGAAAACGGTGATAACCTGGTAATGGGAACATCAAATCAATGGAGAACTACCGAAGAGGATACCGTATCCACGTTTCCTGTACAGTCATGGATGTTCGGGTTAACAGAAGATTATCACTTCCCGATTGTAAATTCTCAATGGGACTGGGAAAGTGGGTTTGGTAACCTGCATACGGTTCATCAGGCAGAGGAAATAAGAGATCTCAATTTCTGTGCTATCTACAGCAACTGGGCTTTTCTTAAAACACATAAAGCAGAACAGTTTGGGAAACGCAGACTTTCAAGTGTTCAGCCTGTTGCCGGGAAAAGAGAATCGTATAGGTTGCTAGGCGATATCATACTGACGGAAAATGATGTGCGAAATAAGGTAGCCTATCCGGATGCAGTGGTAACAACAACGTGGGGTATCGACTTGCATTATCCCGACCCGGAAAATTCAAAACGATTTCCCGGAATGGAATTTATAGCTTATGCCGAACATAAGTTCAAGCAAAATGACGTTTATACATTTCCATACCGTTGCTTGTATTCCCGGAACATTTCGAATTTGTTTATGGCAGGACGCAATATCAGCGTTACTCATATTGCCTTAGGTACAGTCAGGTACAGCGTACAACTGGTATGATGGGTGAAGTTGTCGGTGTTGCCGCCTATCTCTGCAAAAAACAAAAATGTTTGCCACGAGACGTTTATGAACATCATTAGATGAATTCATGAAACTTGTCGGAAAGATGTGCGATTAGATTACCGCAAAGCATATCTGCATTATTTTATAGATGAATAATTAAAAAACAAAAGAAAAATCACATGAAATCAATAATAGTTTGTAGCATATTGATGCTTTTTGCATCTACTTCAATGTCATTGGCGCAGGATTTAGATCCTTATACCTATCCTGTAACCGAAAATGGAGAGCAACTTAAAAATGTATTTTTAAAAAGCTCATTCTTAAACTCAGGCGGACCGCTTTTCATTAATGGCGTAGCAGGAGGAGAAGCCAGAGGATTTGTAGAGAAGAATGGAAAACTATATTTCTCCAGTAGGAAATCGAATAACAGTCCGTACAACGCTCAGGTTTTTGAGGTTGACGGTGCAACCGGCAGTTTGTTGAACACCTACGACCTGCCCAATGAATTATATAGTGGGCTGACGTTTCCTGCAAATGACATCGCGATTGATAATGCCGGGAATATCTTTATTTCCAATATGGTAACCACAACCGGAGAATTCAGGATAACATATATTGACCCTGACAAATCTCCGCTACAATGGGAAACCGTATTGAGCGCTACTTTATCGGGCAGATACGAGACTTTTGAAGTTTTTGGGGACATTAAGAATGGAGATGGATTTATACTTGTTCCCAAATCATCAAGCAATATCATTTATAAATATAACGTAACCAATGGTACGGTAAATGCTACAGCAGAGGAGATTAAGATTTCTCAATTCTTCCCCCGATCCTGTACAAGCCAAGGCTCGATCACAGGATTCGGACAAAGCCCAAGATTGCATATTGTATCCAATGATTATTTCTATGCAGATGGTACGTATCGTTATCCGGTTCGTTATAACATGGCGGGCATGGCAGTAGATGGTTTTCAGAACAATGTTGCCCTGCACCAACCAGTATGGAGCCAAAGCCCGAAAGAGCCGACGGAGATGACAAACGCGGAGGGGCGAACGGCGTTACTGAATTTGAGTTGAACGGAAAACATTATTTGATTGTAGCATCGGCGAATACGGATTTTGTTACCCCCCAGCAATTTGATTTGTTCCAGTTCAAAGATGACAAAAAAGAGTTCGGTGACATGACTTTCCTATATCGCTTTCCGAATGCAGGGATGGGTAAACAAAGCAACGGGATAGTTTCCATATCTAATGTGCAAATTCTGAATAACGGAACGGAAGACAAAGCCCGTATTTATATTTATGCATACAAAAATGGATATGGAATATACGACTTGATAACAAATGTAATAGAAGAGTCATCGGAGTTCGATTGGCTTCAGGCACCGGCCATTGTTGTCGACGATTCGACTGCAAAAGTAGTGGGTCCCAATGCTGACAGTTTTACACGGTTTTACGTAATGGTGCGGAAGTGGCGCTTACCGATGGAAAGGCTGATTTGTCGGGATTGCAGGTGATATCTCGCTGAAAGCTACGACCAATAGCGACGGACAGGTTATTCGTTTAAAAATAAGAAGATAGAAAACGTATCCAACAATGAAGAATATAATAAGATTCAGTATATATATTCTACTGTTAGGAGTGTTTTATCCGTCTGTGCGTGCGGTGATGACAGTTCCAAAACAAAAGAATATATAGTAAACTTCAACCAGACGGATATCTCGTTGAAAGAGGGTAAACGGCAACTGCTCGTTGCCGAATTCAATAAAGAAGCCGGCAAGTTGGATTATAACTGGAAAAACAGCAATCCGGCAGTTGTAGAACTGGTAAATGAGAAAAAGAATAATGTTACCCTTCGTGCCCTGTCGGCTGGTACGGCAACGATTACATTGGAATCAGCCGGTAAAGAGGCTTCGGCACAATGTAAGATAACTGTCAGCAAAAGGGGTGTGGTCAGGCTTCTTGGCATAGGGAACAGCTTTTTGCAGAATGCTATCGAACAAAACCTCTACGAACTGGCAAAGGCCGAAGGGATAGAACTCATTATCGGAAGCATGACAATTGGGGGCTCTTCGCTGGATACGCATTGGAACAATATTTCCAGCGATAAAGCTGCCTATAGCTATCTGAAAATAGTAGGTAGCGATAGAACCAGAACCCGGGGAAATCCATAAGCGCTATCATCAAAGAAGAAGAATGGGATTACATCAGCATTCAGCAAGTAAGCGGCTATTCCGGCATTTCTTCATCTTACGGCAACCTGCCGGGTATTTTGAATTATTTGAAAGAAAATGCGACTAATCCCGATGTCGAATTTATTCTGCACCAAACTTGGGCGTACGCAGAAAACGCTACCCATACCGATTTTCCTAAATATAACAAAAATCAGCTGGAAATGTACCGGGCCATTGTAGAAGCAACGAAACAGGCGGTACGAACAGCAGGGGTGGATATTGTTATTCCTTCGGGAACAGCAATTCAGAATGGAAGAACCACCAATATAGGAGACAATTTCACCAAAGACGGATATCACTTAAATTCAATCGGTATGTATACAATAGCCTGCACATGGTTTGAAAAGCTGTTCGGCAGAGATGTCAGGAAGAATTCGTATATGCCGGCCAGTATAGACAAATCATCTGCCGATGTAGCACGAACAGCCGCACACTTTGCAATAAAAGAACCGTATAAAGTTACCGTATTGGGCGAATTCTTAAAAAGCCGGAGAATAATAATTAATATGAACGTATAAACATTAGAAACAAAATGAAAAGAACAATAAATAGTTTATTTGTGGCAATTATACTTGCCGGAATCGTATGGTCGTGTAGTGATGATAAGGAAGATTCACTATTCAGATTACAAGTTGATAATACCGATGTAACAATTTCATCCATAAATACACCTGTAATTCTGACAATTACGAGTGGTAATGAAGGATACACAGTACAGTCGGGCGACGAAGAGATTGTTACGGCCGAAATTTCCGGAACAACAATAACTCTGAGAGGGTAGGCGAAGGCACAACCAGAGTCACCGTTACTGATAAAGAGAAACGTTCTGTAGCAGTGCAGGTTACTGTATCCTTAATATTACCCAATACTGAATTTTTTAGTTGGAACGGTGTTACAACTGGGTTCGACTCCCCCGGCGACTATGGCATTTCCTTCCTTTTAAGTAGCGTAGCATTAACGGATCTTTCATCGGAGGAGAAGAAGCAAATAATTCTCTCCTGGAGCGGAGGAATTACCGTTGGCAGCAAAACAAATGGGAAACTAAATGTTGTTACACCTGAAGGGACGGAAACAACTTCGCTCACGTCAGTTAAAGTTATCAGGGGTGATGCTTCGGGTTATTATATCGTTTTTGGCGACGGAAGCAAGAGTGGTGAATTGTTTTTCGTTAAATAATCAAAGTCATTAACATAAGAAAATATTTTAACAATAGCAAATGAAATAACATATTCTTATTCTCAATCTTGTTCCTACCATTATCCGGAGCGTTTTCCCAGTCAACGAAAACAGTCCGGTTATGGTAGGGGCAGAGATATTAATTGAACCCGGACAAAGTCCGGAAGATGTTGAACACTGGTTCAGACTTCTCAAAGAGAACGGATTTAAAATTACCCGTTTGAGGATGTTTGAAGACTATATGAAGGATGAATACGGGAACTGGGATTTTTCGTTGTTCGACCGGGCATTTAAGGCTGGAGATAAATACGGGATAAAAATATTAGGCAATCTGTTTCCTGCCACTTCTTTCGATGATATTGGCGGATTCAAATTTCCCCGGGACGAAAAACATTGGAATGAAATCAGGGAATATATTGCAAAGACAGTAACACATTTCAAAGACTACGAATCGTTATTCGGCTGGGTTCCTGTGAACGAACCAGGAGCCCTTTGCCTTGGAATCAGTCCTATACAAAAAACAAATTTGAAGAATGGAAAGCCATAACTCCCCTCCTGCAACAACGAATGGAATCAGGCATTTCACTTTCGACAGGGAGAAATTCACCTTATTCTATCATCCCTGGTTTTTACGGATAATGACGGAAGAGATACAGAAATACGATACAGAACATGCCATACATCTTAATCCGGCAGAAATATTTCTTCAAGCTGAGATGTATGAATTTGCCGATTGGCGGAAGTTTCTCACATCACTAGGTGGATCTGCTCACGCAGGGTGGCACTTCTCATATTCATCCGGGAACAGTTTGCAATGGCTATGTCGGCCAATGCGGACTTTCTACGCTCGGGAGCAAAAAATCTCCCCTGGTTCATGACCGAAATACAGGGAGGTAACAACACCTACAGCGCCCATACTCCTATGTGCCCAACCGCAGAAGAAATTGCTCAATGGCTTTGGATTGGTTATCGGAAGCGGGAGTAAAGGCGCGTTGTTCTGGTGCTTAAATCCTCGAAGTTCGGGGGTAGAAGCCGGAGAATGGGCAATGCTGGATTTTCAGAACAATCCATCCGATAGGTTCATAACTGCAGCAAAAATAGCACAATTGGTCAATGACAATGAAAAACTATTCAGCTCAACCAAATATGTAAACCCTAATATCAATGTACTGTATGTTAAGGAGTCGATGTGGGTTGAGGAAAAATTGTCCCGTTATATTTCCGATAAACAGAACGATGCCCGGCAAAAAGGTGGTGTTATTAAATCGGCCCTTGGCTATTTTGAAGCGTTGAGCCAACATGGTTATAACCTTAATTTTGGAGATATAAATGATTTTGATTTTGACGCGGAAGATTATCTCAACCATATCGTTATTTTGAGTCATCAGATTTCAATACCATCAAAACATTGGTCTAACCTGGATAATTTCGTGAAGAGGGGAGGAACGTTGATTGTTGATGGATTGACAGGTTTTTATAATGAAAATGCCGTCTGTTTAATGAACAATGACTTTCCGTTGAAGAATCTTTTCGGGGGAGAAGTTTCGGAGTTTAAACATGTTGATAAGTTATTTGACCTGGATGTATCCGGTCAGAAACTCAAGACCCACCTTTGGCAGGGAACAATCATTCCCCACACAGGAACTGTCATCTCGCGCAATAACAACCAGCCTACAGGGATTATTAATAATTATGGAAAAGGAAAAGTATTTTGGATTCCTTCCCCACTGGGCTTAGGTGCAAAGATATCAAAAGAATACGAGCCGCTTCTCAGCATTTTCGAACAAGAATTTGATAATACCGGAGCATTCAGGTTTAAAAAATTCCATGAAGGAGTGTTAATGAAAAACATTGAAACATCACAGGGAGTTATTTCAGTACTGATAAATAAGAATAAAGAAAAGCAAACCATTGAACTTATCGGTTTCGAGAAGTATAAACCGCATAGAATGCTGTTTCAGGATAAGGGTGGAGAGATAGTTTCGCAAAACAAAGTCTATATCTATCCGGAAGAAACAATCGTTATAGATTGGCGGAAGAAATAAATCAAAAACTTATCAAATATAATATCATG
>ENA-OQAA01000994-OQAA01000994.1-human-gut-metagenome-genome-assembly--contig:-NODE-994-length-16444-cov-7.398848_pt1 | contig 16444 bp, 19 predicted proteins | sample MGYA00242489_ERZ504515 | MGnify/ENA primary metagenome ERZ504515 (study PRJEB26092, sample SAMD00036237) | human gut metagenome | host: Homo sapiens | study: EMG produced TPA metagenomics assembly of...
GATGAACCGACTAACGGCCTTGACCCTTTAGGGATTGAGGAACTTCGAGAGTTAATTCGCTCTTTTCCCTGCAAAGGGATTACAGTTATTTTGTCCAGCCATATTCTGTCAGAAGTCCAGCAGATTGTAGATCATGTGGGTATCATTGCTGGCGGCGTCCTTGGATATGAGGGAGAGCTTCGCGCCGGTGAAGATTTGGAAAAACTCTTTATGGATGTTATTCGCAGAAATGGTAAGGAGGGATATTAAATGGAGATAGCATATTCATCGGAGATGTCCAGCGCATGACCGGGCAGGTGGCTCAGCGTGATGACTTTATAGCCGCGTTCCAACAGCAGTTCCGGGATGCCCATGTTCAGGATGGGGTCGGAAACGCCGTAGTTGCGGGTGATGAGCACCAACACTTTATCGTCCGGTCTCAGGGTCGCCAGCAGAGCTTTGCCCTGTTTTTCCACGGCGGCGGTATGGCGGCGCACCGCCATGGCACCACTGAGCAGAGCTTTGGCACAAAACGGTTTCGGGATTCCTAAAATCTTGCTCAGTCCCAGCATTGCAGATGCCATAGCTTCCTGCCCAAAATCGAGATCGAATACCGGACTGAGCAGAGTGATGCCCTTGCTCTCAATGTCCAGAGCTTTGGCAATGGATGCGGCTGCCGTCTGCATATAGACGCAGCCGTAGTTGTGTTTCACACGGCTCTTTTCGTGCTTCATCGTGTGGATGGTGGGCAGGAAGATATAATCTACTTTTTGGTCGATGAGCTGCTGCATATGGCCGTAAATAAGTTTGACCGGGTAGCAGGTCTCCCCTTGTGCGGTCTTCTGAGCCAGCCGGATCGTTTCCTCACTGGTGGGGTCAGTCAGGACGACATTGAAGCCCAACGAGGTAAAGAAGGCATTCGTCATCGGGAAGAACTTGTGAATCATCAACGCAAAAGGCACACCTACGGTCTTTTTACGTGGGTCACGTTTGCCAGTGTAACCCTCCAAAAGCAGTTTGTCTGCCTGCTTGTAGAAGTCAATATTCTTCTGAATCTCCGCACTGCGGCTGTCCTCTGCGTCCTTTGCCGGGCTGTCAAATCCCACAAATCGACTGAGTGCGTCGCCCACAGCTTCCTGTGCCAGCAAAGCCGCGCCATACGCACCACTGATGGAAAAGACCGGGCTGACCTGTACACGGTCGCCGTATGCGGATTGGAATGCCGCCACAATGCCGGGGTTGTAATCGACACCACCCTGCAAAACGATGTGCTGCCCCACAGGTTTAGAACCAACAACTTTATGCAGATAGTTCTGTACGATGGAGTGACAAAGGCCTGCGGCAATATCCGCCCGTGAAATACCTTCAGCGGAAGCGGACGCAATGGCCGTTTCGATAAACACCGTGCACCGTTCTCCCAAGGATGCCGGATGTTCAGAGGATAAGGCTAATGGCCAAACTCCGCCAGTGGGATGCCCATACGGGCAGCTTGTTCTTCCACAAAAGAACCGGTACCGGCAGCGCAGATCTTGTTCATCTGAAAATCCACAACTTCACCGTTCTGGATGCTGATGTATTTGCTATCCTGTCCGCCAATCTCAAACACGGTATCGACTTCCGGCACCCAATGAGCAGCTCCCTTGGCTTGCGCAGTGATCTCATCCCGGACAGCATCTGCTCCGATGCGTTTGCCGATGCGCTCTCGCCCTGAACCGGTCACACCGACTGCGGTGAACCGGATATCACCAAACCGCTGACGAATACTTGCAAGGCCTTTGCGGACAGCTCCTTCCGGGTCACCTGCGGTGCGCAGATATTGAAAGTCTACCAGTTCACCGTCAGCACCGACCAGAACAAGATCGGTACTGGTAGAACCGATGTCGATGCCCAATGCGCAGCCACTTTCTGGAATGATCTTGGTAGCGTTTGGCTCCGCAAGGCTCGTGCCGGAGCGCAGTTCCAGTTTGGGCAATGTTCCGACCATGTGGTGTGTTGTTAGTGTACGGTCCAGAGAATCATTCAGTTGACGTAACGTGAACGAGCCGGATGCTTTGAGTGCAGCACCAAGAGCCGCTTCATATCGGGCAAACTCCGGAACGATGAGTTCTTTCTCACTCAACCCGAATACATCCCGGATGGCTCGGATCACGCCTGCATTGCAGGTAACACCACCGCAGAATACCACAGGTTTACAGATCGGCAGCCGCCGCACGATGGTCACCTTATAGTTCCGGATCATGGCATAACACAACCCCAACAGGATATCCGGCGTGGAAACGCCTTCCTGCTGGCGGTGGATGATATCTGTTTTGGCAAAGACCGCACACCGACCGGAAAGGCGTGGAACACTCTGTGCCTGCTCTACCAGCGAAGAGTAATCTCCCAGCCTGCAGCCCACGCGAGACATCTGGTCTTCAAAGAACGAACCTGTACCGCCCGCGCAGTGTTCGTTGACTGAAAACTGAGGTGCGCGGCTCTGCAAGTCCGTGATGAATCGCGCGCCCTGACTGCCAATTTCAATGACCGAACCCACCTGCGGAATGATCCAGCGCACACCCTCGACGATAGCTGGGATATCGCCTAAAGAGGGAATGGCTGAATCTTGCTCCAGCAGAGCCTCCGTGTTGCTTCCGGTCACACAGAGTGAAAACGGAGTATCCATCGCCAGTTCCAACGTGGAAAGACCCTTTTTCAGGCAGACAAAAGGGTTGCCGTGATGCACCGCCATCCACTGCTTTTCAATTTCTTTATCTTTCAGCAGCACCAACTTGACCGTTGATGTACCGATATCCATTCCCAACGAAAGCATTGTGTCACTCCTTCGATATCAACCCTGAACGTTATAGGGTTTGACATTTCAAACTTTATACCGTATAATAATGATGCCTTTTAATTAGACATCTCTAACCAAGAGTTTAACACAACTACCTCGGAGTGTCCGTTGTTATGGCAACGGCAAAGTAAATTTTAAGATGGAGCAATATTATTCAATTTTACAGCAATGCGGCATGTTCAACGGCATCCAGCCACGAAAATATAGGGAAGTCCTTAGTTGCTTGAATGCGACTGTCCGTGAATATCCTCGTGGTGCGCACATCGTCGAGCTGGGTGAGCAGAGCCACAATACGGGTGTTCTGCTGGATGGCACGATGGAAGAATTTTTTTATGATGAAAATGGCAATCAAATCAGCATCTGCCGTTTTCATCCCGGAGAAATATTTGGTGCAGAACTGGCCTGTACTGGCTGGACGACAAGTCCGGTCTGTCTGCGTGCCAGTTCGGACTGTACTGTAATGCTGCTGGATTTCAGCGCATTGCTGTCACAGAAAACGCTGACCTGTCCCTGCCGGATGCAAGTCACAGCAAATCTTATGCAGGATATGGCGCAGCAGCTTCTCTTTTTTAACACCAAAGTGCGTATTTTAGCACAAAAACGGCTTCGAGATCGTCTGAAGATTTATCTTCAAACCTTGACACCCGATGAAAAAGGCTGTTACAGTCTGCCCTACACCCGGACAGAACTGGCAGATTTCCTCTGTGTGGACCGCAGTGCTCTTTCCCGTGAGCTGTGCCGGATGCGCGATGAGAGGATCCTTGATTTTTCCGGTGCAAAGATTCACCTGTTGAATCCAACGTTTTTGTATGGTTGGAACTGACAGTACTTCTAAATCTATGAAAAAAATTGTCTGCCGAATGTTTTTGTTCGACAGACAATTACTTTTTAATCTTCTAGTGTACGACTACCGGACACATTCTTCAAATATTCCTTCGGGTCGCCGTTCAGAATCAAATCCGCATAGCCCAGTGGGTCATTGTAGATAAGGTAGTCCAGTTCCGTCTGCTGCGCCATGGTCACATCCAGTGCATCCTCAACCCCGGTACAGTCAATGGAAATTTTTCTCCCATAGAATACAAAAAATCCGAACCCTTCTCCTATCGGAAAAAAGTTCGGATTTTGTTGATGTGGTGCACCTCCAGGGACTCGAACCCTGGGCCCACTGATTAAGAGAGCAAGCCGCCGGTTCGTCTCAATTTATGGAAGTTTCGAGTCATCGTTATTTTTAATCAAAGCAATGTGATTTTTTACCCGGTAATTTCTGCACCCTTTGTCCGATTTTGCAACGATTTGCACCCTTTGCACGTTTTGAAACCGTGCAAAAACCGTGCAGAAACCGTGCACTTACTCCCAGACAAACTAAAATCCACTTCATCCGACAACGACTTGACGGCATTGGTTTGGGTGGCCATTCTCTTATTTTTAGTACTTGCTGCATCACAAGCCGATTGGAAAGCATCTGACCTCATTCTCAGTATAACCCGTCGTTTTGTGTTAGAAAAAAGCAACACAGCACGATATGGTCTGTATGGCCTTGTAGTGGTATCCTTTTGCCAACAAGAAAACAACATAAAACGAAAGGAAAAACAAATGATGAAACGTATCTTTACCCTGATTGCCTCTATTGTTCTGGCCACCAGTCTACTGGCTGTCCCCTGCTTTGCCGCTGAGCCTGAAGACTTGCCAGCACCGCAGCCTGGTGTGACCGAAACGGAACAACCTGACGGTTCTGATCAGCCTGAGAATCCGGACAGACCTTCTATCCAGCCATGTGATGCTATGCCAGGAGATGGCAACTTAGCTTAAAGTAAGATCCAGATATTCTTTAGCTTCTTTTTTAACTATTTCCAATCCAACCTGATATTCAATAACTTTGCAGAGATAATACGATTGATAGTACAATTCTTTGCTGATTTCGTCATCGCCCATAAAATGTCGGCATTCCGCTTCAATTTCCAGACATCGGGGCAATACTTGGTAATGTCCATATTGAATACAGGCTTCTCGTCCTTCTTTAGCGAGTGCAGCTCCTTCCTCATAGCGACCGCACAAATCCAGTACCCGAGCATAATTATAAAGGACCAAAGGCAACACCCCTATAGATGTTATGGTTTCCTTAAAATGCTTACGCACATACTTAAGCAGCTGATAGTAGATTTCAGCTGCTTTTTTATTTTGGCCAGCATCAGAGTAAGCAAGCCCAATCTGATTGATAATTGTGATTTCATCTCTTGTATAAAGGAAACTTTCTATACTCTCTAGGTCAAAGCGGGGCACAGTCAGCTGAATTGCCTGCATTAGCAGATCGATTTGTTCCAGCGGCGTGTAGCGTCCATCTAAGCGTCCCAGAAGTACCCTTGAACGCAGGGCAAATTGCTGCGCAATTTGATCATCCGGATCTGCCAGCTTTTCAAATTGTGCAAGCTTCTCAAAGCCCTCCGGCACCTTTTCGGTCGCATTGCAGGCAACAATTTCTTTCTGAAGAGCTTCCATCTCCAGTTCATTTTTACTCAGCAGAGCAAAATAGCGGTCATCCGGCAGGCCCAGACGCTGCAAAAGGGCATTGATCCGGTTGCGGCTGGGGGTCTGTTTCCCATTTTCCAGTCGGGAAAGAGTCATAGGCTCACAGATTCCATAGCAGAGCTGCTCCTGGGTCAAACCCAGATCCAGCCGCCGCTGCTTGACGTACTCGCCAAGAAAGACATTCTTCATCCCTAAACCCTCCTATAGAAGTAATATCTCTATTATTATAAAGGATGGCACAGCGGATTTCCAGTGAACGGTTCAACTTTTACTGAAAACTTATCGTTTTGTGTTATTTTCAAGTAACTCGGCACGATATGTTGCCGGTCGGCAGGATGTGCTACAATACAGTCACAGCAAGGGATACGAACAAACGAAAGCTCCCAAGCTGAATAAAACCAAAAAGAAAGGAGAAACAAATCATGGAAGTCCTCGCTGAGAAGAAGCCCATTGAAGAACAGGTTGATTGCAATATCGACATTAATATCTTCTGCTAACAGGGTTAATTACCACTTTAATAAGGGGTTCGGATTGTTCCGGGCCCCTTATTTCGAACAATTATCCTGTAATCAGGATTTTTATATAGATAAAGAGGAGCTAATATGTATACAGTACCCAGCTATGTGACCTATCGCACGGAAGAAGATGCTATTTATATTACATCAGAATTGTATCGCAATACCGTCCGGCTGACCGATCATGGCCTGCAGAAGGAGTTCATCAATCTCACCCGTTGCGGCGGCTGTGCGGAACTGAATACGCCGTTGACACGCTATCTGCATGAGCAAGAGCTTCTGGTAACCGAGGAAGAACTGGACCATGCGCTGCACCAGGTGAGATCTTTGCTGGATAATATCTTCATGGTAACATTGATGCCGACGGAAGCTGCAATTTCCGCTGCCCATATTGCTATGAAGATCACCATGCGGTCAGTATGACTCGTGACACACTGGACCGAATTGAGGAGTATATAACTGCACAAGCGCCGCGCTATAAACAGGTCATACTTGCATGGTTTGGAGGTGAACCTACTCTTTGCAAAGACACTGTGCTGGAAGTGTCCAACATTGTGCAAAATCTGCAGAAACAGTATGGCTTTCACTATGCTGCCAATATGACCACCAATGGTTATCTGCTGAATGACAAGCTATTTCGGCAGTTCTATCAGGCAGGGATCACCAGCTATCAAATTACAATTGATGGTTGGAATCACGACAAGACTCGGCCCCATGTATCCGGCAAAGGAACCCTGCAGACCATCATTAACAATCTGGCCTCTCTTTCCAAGTTGCCGCCGGCAGAGTATTCCTTTCATATCACGCTGCGCCACAATATTCTGGCCGACGATGAGGACTACAGTTGGTATGATTATCTGTACCGTCTGTTTGGGCATGACAAACGCTTCGCCGTACTTGTTCGTGCTGTTGGTGACTGGGGTGGTGAAGGCGTCCACAGTCTATCCATCCTTCATCAGGATACAAAAGATGTGTTGGTAGCAAAACATGTTGCATATCTGGATAAGATCGGGATGTCGTGTCATAACCACAGAAACGGAGCCCTTGCACAGGTGTGCTACGCTTCCTATCCACATAGCATGGTATTCCGGGCCAATGGAAAAATTGGCAAATGCACTGTGGCGCTTGACCACCCGCAAAACCAGTTAGGTTGGGTTGATCCCGAAAAAGGTATTGTGATCGACCCGGAGGTTAACTGCCGGTGGAGCTTTTCTGATCTGAAGCCCGAGTGTCGTAGCTGCCGGAATGTTTTTGCGCTGCATGAATATGCAGTGCAAAAAGTCTGAAATTATTGATGGAAAGACAGTTTGCCTCTATAGAAAATCAGAATGTGTGTAATCAGTTAACTAACGCAAAACGATATGTTTATTCCTCATCCTGTGTGCTACAATTTGAATCAGAAAGAGCAAAGCACACAATCCACTGTTCATAGAGACAGATGGAACGATCACAGAAGAGGTGGAAATCATGAAGTATTATCTCAAAAAGTGCTGGCCCACTGTTACAGCGGCCTCCATCTGTATGGTTGTTGCCTATGGTTTGCAGGTCTGCACCAGTCTGGTACAGATTCAGATCACCCAGGGACTGCTGGACGGTGATCTGCGGGCTTTCACCATTCGGATCATTCTTCTTCTGCTGACCTGGCTGGCCGTGGTCCTTTGCCTGATTGCAGAGACCTTCTTCCAGGGCCGGGCCGTGCGCCGGATGAACAACGCTCTGCGCCGGGATATGGCAGCGGGCCTGTTGCACAAGACCCATCAGGAGTATCATAAGCAGGAGAGCGGCGAGTACCTCTCCCAGTTTACCAACGACGTGAACCAGATTGAGCAGATGGCCTGGACTCCGTTTTTCACCATCATGGGTTCTGCGGCACAGGTGGTGTTCGGCATCGTTGCACTGGCATCCATTCATTGGCTGCTTCTGGTGATTTCTCTGGTCATCGCATTGGTTATGATCTTCGTTCCTCGTCTGTTCAGCAAACGGTTGGGAACCGTTGGCACAGCCTGTGCCGCCAGCCAGGCTGACAGCGTCAGTAAAATCAAGGATCTGCTGGCAGGTTACGATGTGCTTCGCTTCTTTGGCAAGGATGAACGGTTTACCAGCGGAGTCGATGCAGCCAGCGACAGCATGGAGCAGGCCAAGTACAAACTGACCATCAACAAGGACGGCATCGGCTGTGGTCTGGCCTATGTCAGCGCCGTCTGCCAAGTGGCCGTTGTCATCCTGCTGGGTGTCCTGATCCTCAATGATATGATTCCTCTGGCCACCTTTATGGGCACCGGTACCATCTGCGCCGGCGTGTATAATGGACTGAACCAGGTGTCCAAACTTGCAGTGTCCTTCTCGGCCAGCAAGCCCTATTTCGATAAGATTACCATCCATGCCGGCGAGGCGCAGCTTCCTGATTTCGGTCTGCCTACTGCAGGAAGGCATTACGGTCAAGGATGTCTCTTTCGGCTACGATGAAAAGAAGCCGATCCTGGTCCACATGAACGCGGAATTCAAGAAAGGCGGCAAATACGCCCTCACCGGTCCCTCCGGCTGCGGCAAGAGCACCCTGCTGAAGATTCTTCTGGGCTGGCTGCCCGGCTACCAGGGCAAGGTCCTTTATGACGAGAGAGACGTGCGGGATTACACGCCCGAGCAGCTCCAGCAGAAAATGAGCTACATCGAACAGAATGTGTTCCTGTTCAATACCACCATCCGTGAGAACATTACCCTGGGTGAGCACTTTACCGACGAGCAGATGGAAAAGGCACTGCGTGACAGCGCCCTGGCAGGCGACCTTGCCAATATGCCCAAGGGTCTGGATACGCCGGTGGGCGAGGAAGGCAACGCCCTCTCGGGCGGCCAGAAGCAGCGCGTGGCCATCGCCCGTGCTCTGATCCATAACCGCAGCATCCTGCTGGTGGATGAGGCACCAGCGCCCTGGACCAGAAGAACGCCGACATCGTGGAGAAGAGCCTGCTGTCCAACCCTGACCTGACCCTGATCCTGATTAGCCATCACCTGAGCGACGAACGTAAAGCCCAGTTCGATCATGTGTACGAGTTGACGCCCGCATCTTCTATTGTCTGAAACCGGGAAGCAACGCAATAGCCGGAAGAATCCAAAGAAACCGTGCCGGGGTTTCGTGGCACACGACTTTGTTTGCAAAGTCTAGTGTGTTACACCTTGGTTCCGGCTGATGCGGAAAAGGGACTGCGAGCAGCTCCGGCAAGCACCTATTCTGCGGCAGAAGGATGCGCGGATGGGGATGGCAGCTAATGGTTTCTGCCCACCCAGCGCAGGCTTGCAGAGGAACCAATGGTGTACGTTCTCCTTCCTGCCGCAGCAGCGTTTTTCCCTATAAGCCGCAAGGTAAATAATCAGCGTCTGTATTTGCCCCGCATCCCGGCCTTTGTGCGGTGCTTTAACATAGAGGATTTATTGAACACTCGCAGCAAGGTCATCTGTTCTTCTTTCGTCAGCTTGGAATAGTCGATGCCGATCTGTCCCATCAGGACATTCATCTTCTTTTCCAACGGAGAACCTTCAAACTTCTGTGCATTTTCAAGCTGCTTCCTCGCTTGCTCGACCGCTGCGCCGTCCGACGTGGTCTTATCGGTCCCATGTGCCGCTTTGATCTGCTTCAGGATCGCCGCCAGCTCATCATAGAGGATCTGCCCGAAATATTCGTCCTCGTTGATCTGCGCCGCCTTCAGCGTCCGCATGGTCAGGTCCTCTGCATCGGCATGGTATCGCTTTTCCAGTTCCTGCCGGGTAGCTTCCACCATGGCATTCATATCCCGGATGCGGTCACTGACCAGACCGTCCACACAGATCTCAAGGTCGGTCATCCACCGGGAAAAATCGGGATGTTCCAAAAGTTCACACAGCAGCCGATGATTGAAATTCCCATTCCTTAATACGTCCACTGCGCCATCGCTCAGATGCAAGTCCGAAAGGACTGCATCTGGGCGTTTTTTGTTTTCCGTCACGCCCAACAGGTAGTCCGTGGTCACGCCATAGAACTCAGCCAGCGTTGTCACCGCATAAATGCTGAGGTCGGTCACATCGTCACTCTCGTATTTCGACAATGCCGATTTGGACAGACCCGTCTGCTCTGCCAGCGTTTCCAGCTTCAGACTCCGCTCCACACGCAGGTCTTTGAGCCGTTCTCCCAGTGTCAGCTTGATGTTCATGGTCGCACCTCCGATGTTTTTTGCACAGTATACCACTTCCAGCGGTTCCTGTCCATAAGCGTGGAATTTTGCAGTTTCTGCACCTGTTTTCCGACATTATGGATATACGGCACAGCGGCCATTGCGGTGCTATCCTATAGACAGAAAGAAAACATAGTAACTCCCCAGCAGCGAACATATTAAGGGCTTCCCGCGAAAGCCCTCTGAAATATCTTTCATTATAGGACCTTGAGAACAGAATGACCGTCCGAACCGCCCAGACCGCCAAGACCTCCCATCGGGGGAGCGAGCGCCCTGCATGGGGCCGACACAGAGTCCAAAAAGATTTCCTGTCGGGAGGCAGCAAGGGAGACCGGCTTCACCGAAGTTCCCATTTGGGGGACCCCGGTGACTTTGAACGTGGCAGGGATCAAAACGATCCGTGCCAAAACCTTTGACCAAAGGAGAAATTTTGAGTTTATATCAAAAGATCAAGTCCGCCATCACCGTTCGGCAGGTGGGAGAGATGTACGGCATGGAGCCCGACCGCCATGGCATGGTGTGCTGTCCGTTCCATTCTGACAGCGACCCCAGCATGAAGCTGAACGACACCTATTATTACTGTTTTGGCTGTGGGGCCAACGGAGATGCCATCGACCTCACCGCCAAGCTGTTTGACCTGAACCCCCGGCAAGCCGCCGAGAAGCTGATAAATGACTTCGCGTTTGCGAAGCAATGCAGTCCCCAGTGGGGACTGCAAGTGACAGAGCGGTCTTGCGTCAGCAAGATGGAGGCCCCGCCCCGACAAGCTCTGGCTTGACCCGGATAAGCCGCCCGCCAATTCCATCGCTTTGCCGCCGCCCAAGCGCGGCCTGACAGACGAGCAGTGGGCAGACATCGCCTACTGCCTGCGGGTGCTGACCGATTATCTCGACCTGCTGCACGACTGGCGAGAGCGTTACAAGCCCGCCAGCCCGGAAGAACCGCTGGACGAGCGGTTCGTGGAATCCCTCCACATGACTGAGACCATCGAGCACCTGACGGACTGCGTTGCATTTGGGACGCCCCAGCAGAAGGCCGCTACCGCCGCACAGCTGCTGTCCGGGTCGTACCTGCTGATGCTGGAGGAGCGCACCGACCGCCTTGCTCTGGCAAAGTGCGCCTGACGATTCATTCACCTAAAGTGGTGCTTATCATTATGATAATCACCACTTTACTTTTTAAAGGAGAACCACCACATGAAGAAAAACATTTCCCGCAACCCCTTATGGCCGGACTGGTACAACGGCAAGAAGATCGATGAAGTCCAGTTTGGCCGCGCCTTTCTGGAACAGTGGCCGCTGAAATGCGTCAACGGTACGCTGTACACGCTGGACGGTCCGGTGGAGGACGAGAGCGAGATCAAGCAGCGCATCTTGGAGAACATCGAGGAATATGTCACCTCCGGCCTGTCCAAAAAGGTCACCAACATTCTGGAGACCATCAAGCTGCTGGCCTTTTCCGACCCGTTCCCCATCGAGCAGGACTGCATCCACCTCCAGAACGGCGTGTACCATCTGCCGGACGGCTCTTTTCAGGAGAGCCGCCTGTTCTGCCAGAACCGCCTGCCTGTGAGGTATGACCCCAAAGCCGCCAGCCCTGACCGCTGGCTGACCTTTCTGCACGAGCTGCTGGACGATGCCGACATCCCCACCTTGCAGGAGTATCTGGCTACTGCCTGATTCCCAGCACCAAAGGGCAGAAGATGATGCTCATCGTTGGCAAGGGCGCGAGGGCAAATCCCGCATTGGGCTGGTGCTCAAGCGGCTCATGGGGGATGCCGCCAGCAATGGCAGCGTCCAGAAAGTGGAGAATAACCGTTTTGCCCGCGCCGATCTGGAACGCCGCCTGCTGATGATCGACGACGACATGGACATGAACGCCCTGCCCAAGACCAACTATATCAAGACCATCGTGACCGCCGAAGCAAGCTGGACTTGGAGCGCAAAGGTGTCCAGAGTTACCAGCGGGACATTTATGCCCGGTTCCTCTGTTTCGGCAACGGTGCGCTGACTTCGCTGTACGACCATTCGGACGGCTTCTTTCGCCGCCAGCTCATCCTGACCACCAAGGACAAGCCCACCGACCGCACGGATGACCCTTTCCTTGTGGAGAAGATGTGCGCCGAGTTAGAGGGCATCCTGCTCTGGTGTCTGGAAGGGCTGCACCGGCTGGTGCAGAACAACTTCCGCTTCACGGTCAGCGAACGAGCCGCCGCCAACGTGGACACCATCAAACGCAGCAGCAACAATGTCATCGACTTCATGGAATCCGAGGGCTACTTCCGCTTCAAGGCGGACTACTCCATCAGTTCCAAGGAGTTCTACGACATTTATAAGCAGTGGTGCGAGGACAACGCATGCCACAGCGTATCGGCGATCCGTTTCAGCGCCGAACTGCGCCAGAATGACCGCCGCTATAACCTTGAAGCCACCAACAACATCTATCTGCCCGGTGGCCGCAGGGTGCGGGGTTTTGTAGGCATCGAACCGCTTGTCCACCCCTGCCCGTAAAAAGTGCATTTTTCACAGAAGAAGTTCGTACAACCTGTACGGTCTGTACTTGTACGCATCTGTACGGCGAATTAAAGCGTTTTAAAACGTGTTATCGTTTATATTTCGCATTTCCGTACGTCGTACGAACCGTACAGGTTATTTGAAGTCCGTACGCGATTTTTTCAGATGCGTACGGAGCAATCAAGTTCGCATTGTGCGAACTTGATTGTAGCTCTCCCGCAGGAGGCGTTCCCCCTCGGAGAGTCCTCGAAGAGCCCACTACACTTTGCAGCCCATAGGGATGAAAGTGTTATAGTGGGTTATTACACTTCCGAAGAAGTGCATCTTCGTTCCCCGTCACCTTTCGATGAACCTTGAAAGGAGGGATGCCCTTTGGCAAGAAACGATGGCGTTGACCGCACCAGTGTCCGGAATCTCGCCGTTTCGGACAAGGCCGTTGGCAACACCCAGCAGCACAATGAGCGTGAAAAGGACAGCTATCGGAACCCCGACATTATCCCCCAGCGCACTGCATGGAACGTCCACTTCAAAAAGCCAACTGCCAGCTACACCGACCTATTCGCCCAACTGGAAGCCGCCGGAACCATCTTCACGCGCGGCTTGAAGCCGGATGCTATCCACTACTGTGAACTTGTCTTTGATGTCAACTCTGCCTACTTTGACAATCACGGCGGCTATGAGTTCGCCAAGCAGTTCTATGAGGATGCCTACAAAGCAGCCGTTCAAATCGTGGGCGGTGAGCAGTATATTCTCTCGGCTGTCATGCACGCCGATGAAATCAACCGCGCCATGACCGAAGCATTAGGCCGGGAGGTCTACCACTACCATCTTCATGTGGTCTATGTGCCTGTGGTGGAAAAGCAGATCCTGTGGTCGAAACGCTGCAAGGACAAGGCTCTGGTCGGCAAAGTCAAGGAGACCGTCATGCAGGTCAGCCGGAGCAAGAAGTGGGCATCCAAGCCCCTGCTGGACGATGCCGGAAAGCCTGCGCTGCAAAAGAACGGCAAGCCAGTCCTGAAGAAGTCGTACAGTGTCCTGCAAGACGATTTCTTCAACTATATGCGCAACGCCGGGTACACGGATGTAGAGCGCGGTGAACGCGGCAGCACTGAAGAACACCTGACCGTCACCCAGTTCAAAGTCCAGCGGGAGCAGGAGCGTCTGGACAGCCTGACTGCACAAGCCGACGAACAAGCACAGTCGCTTGCTAAAACCAGTCAGACCCTCTCCAAAAAGGAGAAGGAACTTGCCGCTGTGCAGAAAAAGGCCACACTCACGAAAGAAGCCCTCATTCATGCGCGTGATCTGGATTATATCGGCAAGCGCACCTTCCTCGGCAACTACTCGCTGACCGAAGAAGAATTTTCCAAACTGAAAAAACAGGCTGACCACGGCTATATGATGGACGTAGAGAACCGCCGCCTGAAAGAAGAACTTTCCACCGCCAAGAAGGAAGCCATTCATTGGAGCAACAAGTACCACGACCTGTGGTACGATGTAAAGCCCTATCTGGATGCGCTCCACCGTGCTCCTGAACTGGTGCGCGGTTTTCTGGAAAAGATTCTTGCTCCCAAGCAGGAGCGCACCATGAATGTGCCACAGCGAAACCGCAAGCGTGGGCAGGATGTAGAACTTTAAGCTGAATTTTTAGATGATATGACAATATAAGGAGCAATGCTTATGGATTTTGACCGTAATTCTATGACCGTCCCTGTGCAATCTTCCGATTATACGAATAAGTTCTTGCAAAAGGACTCGAATCTCACTACAATGGAGGTGGTCACTCAAACCAATGCCGTCAAGTCTCCGACTGACAGCCCAGCAACCACGAAGCTGGTGTACACGGTGGAAGAGATCGCACGAATGCTGGCCATCAGCCTGCGCTCTGCTTACAACCTGTGCAACAGCACCACCGAATTCCGTGTCCTGCGGGTAGGCGGAAGCATCCGTGTACCGAAAGACAGTTTCGATGCGTGGCTCTACCGGGCAGCTTGATAAGGAGGCAAACAGTATGGCATATATTACGAAGCGCGGCAACTCTTACAGCGTCCGATACACTTATGAAGATGAGCACGGCAAGAGCTGCGACAAATGGGAGAGTTTTCCCACAAAAGAGGAGGCAACAAACCGAAAAAAGCAAATCGAGCATGAACTGGCGGCTGGTACTTTCCTGATTCCGTCCTCTGTGACGGTAGCAGAGTTCCTCATGGATTGGCTGCCCAAGCAGTGCAGCAAACACAAGTGGGCACCCAAAACCTACGAATCCAACCTTTCCACCATTCAGAACTTTATTATCCCCTATATCGGCAGCATGGAGATGCAGAAACTCAAGCCCTACCACATGGAAAACCTCTATACGACCCTGAGCAAAACGCCCTGCGGTTCGTATATCGAGGGAAAGAAGCAAGAACTGACCGAAAAGCAGAAACAGCGGTTTCTTTCCGGCACGACTATCCATGAGGTGCACCGGCTGCTGGGAACAGCGTTCCAGTATGCCGTGGAGTGGGGAATCCTGATTAAGAGTCCTGTTCCCGTGGACAGCCCCAAGAAGTCCACGCAGGAGCGCTCCATCTGGACGGTAGAGGAAATGCGGGCGGCTCTGGACAGCATGGATGACCCTATCCTGCATCTGGCAGTCCACCTCACACTGGTGGGCGCACTGCGAGAGGGCGAGATCGTAGGTCTGACCCCAGAGGATATTGACTTTGACGCTGCGGACGGCATCGGAACATTCCGTATCAACAAATCCATGCAGCGAGTGCGTAAAGAAGCCCTGAATCAGGTAGACGACGGCTGCATCATCAAGGTATTCCCGGACAAGCTGGAACGCAGCACCACTTCTCTCATCCTGAAAAGCACCAAAACGGCGTCCTCCTGCCGTACCATCTTCATGACCTCTGCTCTGAAAGAGGAACTGAAGAAGTGGCTGAATCAGCTGGCGGCAGACGAGATGAAAGATCCGGCACGCTACCATGACAGCGGAATGCTGTTCCGTCTGCCCAACGGTCTGGCTGTGGAGCCTGTGCTGATTCGCAAAAAGTTCCTCAAATGGCAGGATGCACACCCGGAGTTCCCTCGTATTGTGTTCCACGGTCTGCGGCATTCCAGTGCGACCTATCAGCTGATGATCTCCGGCGGCGATGTGAAGGCCGTTCAAGGCACCACAGGACACGCTACGGCAGATATGCTGGTGAACACCTATGCCCATATCCAGCAGTCCTCTCGTGTAGAACTGGGCAGGAAGTTCGAGGAAGGGTTCTATGCTAAACAGGAAAGCCCCAGCCCGCAGGCTGTACCCGCCGCAGGCGAACCCACCATCTCCATGACGGCTCTCTTGGAATTGCTGAAGAATGCAGACCCCGAAGTAAAGGCGCAGCTCCGTCTGGCACTGCTGACCTGATGCAAAATTTACCACGCATTTCAAAGCAATTCCAGCCTATGCAGAGGATTCCTACGAAAAAGCCGACCGTGCAAAAATCGTGCATTGACCGTGCAGACCCCGATTTTTCGGGGTTACATAACAAAAAAGAACGCCAAATCTTACGATTTGACGTTCAAAATTTGGTGCACCTCCAGGGACTCGAACCCTGGGCCCACTGATTAAGAGTCAGTTGCTCTACCAACTGAGCTAGAGGTGCAAATATGACCCGTACCGGAATCGAACCGATGTTAAAGGCGTGAGAGGCCTCTGTCTTAACCGCTTGACCAACGGGCATATAAAGTCGGCGACTACCTATTTTCACGCGCCGTTTCAGCAACTATCTTCGGCACAAGTGAGCTTAACTTCTGTGTTCGGAATGGGAACAGGTGGAACCTCACCGTCATCGACACCGACCGATCTGACTGAACCAGTATAACATGTTTGTCGTACTT
>ENA-OQAA01000995-OQAA01000995.1-human-gut-metagenome-genome-assembly--contig:-NODE-995-length-16439-cov-2.251900_pt1 | contig 16439 bp, 18 predicted proteins | sample MGYA00242489_ERZ504515 | MGnify/ENA primary metagenome ERZ504515 (study PRJEB26092, sample SAMD00036237) | human gut metagenome | host: Homo sapiens | study: EMG produced TPA metagenomics assembly of...
TAACTCATAAGATCTTTTTATTACATTAACACTTACTCCGTTATTATACACAAAATCCACAATAGAATCACCCACATTACTAAATTCGATCTTATCTCCAGTTCGTATTTTAGAAAAATCCCTAATCCGACAAGTAAAAAAGGAAATGCTATCAACCCCATCCTTATCCAACTTTTCTTTATCCATATTTCACCTTCTCTCTTATTCCGGTAAAATAATATATCATCAAAATAGGTCCCAATATGAATGGGCCTCTTTGCCCTCCCAACAACGTAAGAGCCAAGTATAAAAAATAGAACATACAGATTTTATTACACGACTTTCTTTCAGGAAATGTCGCTAGATAACAACAAAAAGCAACAGGAAGAGCCTGTTCTATCCTATTGAGTGTCAACAATAAATAATTGCCTCTCATCATCTCCTTTCCTTCGACCGTATAGCTAGCCAAATAGCCTATCGTATGTACCAAAACTACAATAAAAATCGCATATATCACAGAGAATACAAAAGCAACCCAAAATATTCTAAGAGAATATTTGCGTATAATTTTTATATATCTATCAGGTAAAACATATTCAGCATGACTCTGTTTATTCTTTCTCCTATTACGCACATAAAAAAATATATAAGAAAAAAAAAACAGTCAATAAGCTCAGCAATATACATAATTCCGCATGTGTATTAATCTCCTCAGAAAAGACCTCTACTTCATAATTAAAATAATAAGATAACAAATGCCTACCCATAAGAAACGAAAAAAAAGCCACACAAAAGGCAAACAGCATACCTTTTGATTTCAAGTCTCTTACAGCATACACAGTTATATTTGCCCACACCAAAAAAAGACCACTTATTATAAAGTCAGATTGAACTATCAAAAAAACAATATAAAAAACATGTTCAATGTCAAATACAGTCCAAACCCTATATATTGCTTTAATCTTACCATATAATCAAATATAACTCAAAATCAATCAATTACAATCAAACCATTAATAATGGTCATTCTTTTTATAAAGAATCATAAAATGATACAATAAACGACAAGACATCATCAGTTTATGAATCATCGCTTCTTTCAACGATTGATTAATAATAGGAAAATACTCCTTATATTGATTCAAAATCAAAAATATCTCATCATAAATTATATCAAAATCTTGCTCTCTCTTAGCATGAATAAATGTAGCATGGGCATTTCTTAATAATTTATAAACCCCAAACGAAACAGTTTTCCGAGAAAAATGATTGTCAATCATATACTTTACCATTTCTTGGGTTGCATAAATAACATCAAGATGCTTTCTCTGAAATTCAGAACGTACGATACTCCCCTTACGTTGAAGATAATAATATCCAGGAGTAGAAACATACGACACCAACCTTGAATGAGCTATATGTTTATATGTAGTATAAGAATCCTCATAATATTTACCCTTTGGATAAGGATACGCCTTAAGTAAACCTAAACGAAAAAGTTTAGACCATGCATGATTTCCATAATATTTTTCTTTACACAACTCCACTAAAGCCTCTTCCATTTCCATTGCGCAAGGAGCTTTTGTTGACATATTAAAATATATAGAAAATCCTTCCGAAGTTTCTGTTGCTCTGTAATATGGAGAAACCACCATATCAATTTCACTAGAGGTGAGTCCTTCAACTAGATTCTGAATAAAACGCTCCGATACCCAATCATCGGAATCCACAAAAATCACAAACTCCGATTTTGATCTTTCTACCGCATAATTCCTCGCATCTGATAATCCTCCATTCTGCTTATGATAAACCCTGATTTTTTCCGGATAGTTGATTGCATATTCATCACAGATGACAGGACACTCATCAGGAGAACCATCATCTACCAAAGAGATTATATAATCATCATAAGTTTGATTCAATAAAGAATCAACACATTTTCTCAAATATGGTTCGACATTATACACTGGTACAATTATGTCGATTTTGGGAACATTCATACGATTTGATTGTGATTAAAAAGGCTATAAAGAAAGCAAATATCTCTTTCCAGAATCAATTCAGATAATTAAGGGCTTCTGTATAATACTGACTTCTAAATTCTGAATTCTTTGACTGTCCTCTGTCCAACAGGTACGCAATTCGATTAGGAGTCCCTTCGTTTCCGTAAGCCTGATACCTCTGAAAGATAATACATCTTACAACGATAAGATGATACACCTTACATCAACAAGATGATACATCTTCCGCACGAAGATAAAACATCTTTATCAGACTAGAGTAACCTGTAACTTTCAACAAGACATAGAACCCTCAATAACCCAATCCCCCAACGTATGCCGCCCACTATCAAAATTAATCCCAACCTTTACGATCGGCAACCCACAAAGGGCGAAGCGCTCCGGGTAATTGCGCAAATTGATTTGCTCAAGGGCTATATCCGCGGTCTTGTTTAACTTCAATTCCACGACATAGAGTGTTGTCGGTGTGCGCATCACCATATCCACACGGCCTTTCGGGGTACGGACTTCCACGTCCACATACATTCCTAGCAGGCTGAAGATCGTGTAAAGCAAGGACTGATAATGGCCCTCGTAATCCGTATTGTCACATTGGGGGATGGTGGACAGGAAGGTCTGCAACAGACGCAGGGCATCGTCCATCCGCTCTCCAGAGATCGCCTCGAAAAGAAGGGCTACTGTAGTAAGTCCATCCGCTGTGTATTGATGCAAATAATTGGGCAATAAACTCTTCATCAATCCCATACGTACCTCCTTGTTTGGGATGTCGAGCGTGTACAAATTCGTGAGCGAGGAATAATCCTTTATCGTGATGTAACCACTCTGATAGAGCAATGGCGTAATATCGACCATCCGTTCCGTGGGTGCGTCAAACGACTCTGCCAAAACCTTGCGTGCGCCTATTTGCTGGGGTTTCACGTGATACTTGTTCAGCATCTCGATCAAATAGGTGGGCGTACCGCTACCGAACCAATAGGAATTTAGTTTACTGTCGGTCAAGGCGTTCAACAGGCTGAACGGATTGTATATATCGGGCGAGGGCCACGTGAAATGGTAACCGTCATAATTCGATTTCAAGGCTCCCAAGGCACCCTCCGGAGTAACGCCGAGGTTGTCGGCCAAACGACCGATATCCTCGCCCATCTGCTCACGCATTTCCTCCTCCGTGATGCCACAGAGCGAGGCGTACTCCGGGAGCATGCTGATATTCTTGATATTGTTCAACTCGCTGAAGATGCTCAATTGAGAGAACTTCGTGATACCTGTCAAGAATACGAAACGCAAATAAGGATCGCAGGCTTTCAGCGGACTATAGAAGTTACGCATCACGTCGCGAAGCTTCGGCAGCTCCTTCTCCTCATGCACCACGTCCAGCAAGGGAGCGTCGTACTCGTCGATCAAGACAACCACCTTTTGACCGGTCTGGGCGTAGGCACGTTGGATGAGACTTTCCAGACGTTGGTTCGTATAAATAGCGCTCTCATCACGTCCGTATATCTGCTCGTAACCATACAATTTCCTCTCCAGCTCACTCAGAAGCCGATCCTTGTCCATATGCTTTGCCGTGCTCATGTCGAAATGAAGCACCGGATAGCTTGTCCACTCCTTCTCCAGGTGCTCGATGGCCAAGCCCTCGAACAAATCCTTTCGCCCCTCAAAATAACTATGGAGCGTAGAAGTAAGCAACGACTTCCCGAAACGGCGGGGACGGCTCAAGAATATATAACCAGACGCACCGTGTGTCATTCGGTAGACCAATTCCGTCTTATCTACATACACATAATTCCCCTCTCTCAATTTGGAGAATGTCTGTATTCCTATCGGATATAATCGCCGCCCTTCCATCTTCGTCTCTGTTTATTGGTTCGTCAAGACAAATATAACGTTATTTCCCTAAACGATCAATTTTCAACCCTCTATTTTTCCATTCCACGCCTCATCGCCCTATACACCTCCTTGAGCGCCCCGGCCCCATACCCCATGAACTCCGGTTCATCCATCTCTACGCATAGTTCTTGTACCAAGCGGGTCAGACTCTGGGGATTGATACTCTTTTTTTTTCGCTTTGCTGTAGGTGGCGGTGCTACGTGGGCCTCCGCACAAAACTCACGGATAGAGATTCCTAACCGCTTACGTGGAAATTCCACTAACTCATCAAATAAAATCTGGTTCAAATCTAAATTTTCCTTCATACTATGCTAATTTTCATTAAACAATCATCCAATATTTCAGCCTATAGGCTGAAACGCAGAATCAATTATTAGCAATAGCTTTAGAAAATTAATCTGAAATCCTATTGATATGGACCAACAAATGTCTTACTTCCTTCCTCCCATCACCAACACGCTTCCGACTGGGAACTGTACACTACGGGAAGTGTACCGATGGATCACCGAGGATAAATCTCTCGAAACGGTTACCAACGAATTACGCGCCTTCATCAGGGAAGGCAGGGTAGCGGAATACCGCCAACTCAAACAGCGACAACTGACCGTTCGTAACGCCCCACGGCGTTTTTTTCCCGTCGTAAGAGCGACGCTCTCATCTCCGCCTCGGGGTTGGTAGTGATCGATATCGACCATCTCGCCTCTCTCGAGGAGGCGGAACAACTCCGGGACCACCTCTTCGAGGACCCCTATCTCGGGACCCGCCTCGCCTTTGTCAGCCCCGGAGGACTTGGAGTGAAACTTTTCATACCCGGAGACGAGACCGTTCGATGGGCCATGAGTTACATACAGCTCCTGTATGCCGACACCTTCAAGGGTGAGGTGGATACCTGTGGCAAGGATATCGCCCGCTGCTGTTTCTTGTCTCATGATTCTAACGCTAAAATATTCATACCATGAACAACGATCTTTCCAAACTAGTAGAAGCGGTACGGGCGGCCCATGCCGACATCGCCCCCACTTACGCCGAGTATGTACAATTGGCTTTCGCCATCGCCACCGATTGCGGGGAGGCAGGACGTAGCGACTTCATCAGTCTCTGCGAGCCATCGCCCAAGTTCAACGCCCTACACGCCAACAAGCTTTTCTCCAGTGCCTTGCGCACCGGAAACCAGAATGTCCATCTGGGCACCGCTTTCCACTTGGCCAAGCTGGCGGGCGTGGAAATAGGTTTCAAGTTTCAAGGTTTCACGAAACCCTTTTCCTCACACACACGTGTGAGTACATATAATATAGCCGATACGGTAGATCAAGCCCACGAGACCAGCGATCGGGAAACCGAGGCAAACGACGCCCCACTCCACATCGGCAGCGAGCCTTACACCTCCCTGCCACGGCTGGTACCCGGCTATCCATGGCCCTCGTTGCTACGGAACATCCTCGGTTTCGCCGATAATGCCGAGCAGCGGGATATCCTTTTGCTCACGGCTCTCACCGCCCTAGGCGCCACCTTGGGCAAGACAGTGCGTTGCTCTATGGGATGCATTGGATCTATCCCTGTATCCAGCTCTTCGTGATCGCTCCGCCCGCATCGGGTAAGGGCATCATGGCGTGGCTGCGTAAGTTTATCGAGCCTATCCACCGGGAGATCCGCCAACAAGTGGACCTAGCGATGAAACAGTACCGCCAAGATTTGGCGGCCTATCATGCCTTAGGCAAGGAGAAAGCAAGATGGAGATGCCCCAGATGCCTAAAAACAGTATGTTTATCATCTCCGGCAACAATACCGGGACGGGTATCTTGCAAAATATCATCGATTCGGACGGCACCGGTATCATTTTCGAGACCGAGGCGGATACCATCACCACCGCTATCGGGGGTGATTACGGGCATTGGAGCGATACGCTCCGTAACGCTTTCGACCATGCCGGGCTCTCGTTCAACCGACGGACCGATAACGAATACCGGGAATGCGACTCCACCTTCCTCTCGATGGTGCTCTCGGGTACGCCCGGACAGGTAGCGCCGCTTATCCCCTCGGGCGAGAACGGGCTCTTCAGCCGTGAGGTCTTCTACTACAAATCGCAGATCCGGGAATGGATCGACCAATTCTCCGTCGACGAGGTAGACGCCGAGAAGGAATTCCACCGGATGGGCTACGAGTGGAAGGCCACGATCGATCAGCTCAAGTGCCGGGGTACCATTACCTTGCGCCTCGACGAGCGGCAACAAGCCGCTTTCAACGACAGCTTCGTACGTCTTTTCCTGCGTGCCCGGCAATCCAACGGGCAGGAGATGAACAGTTCCGTGGTACGCCTCGCCATCAACCTCGTACGTTTCATGGAGGTGGTAGCCATGCTTCGTGCCTTGGAACAACCGGAACTATTGCTGCCGGCCCAAGGCATCAACAGCGACAACCTAAAGGACAAGATCATCGGAGGCTGGGAACTCCATATCACCGACGATGACTTCGCCGCCCTTCTGACAATGGCGGAGCGCTCTACCTCCACGCCACCCATATCCTCTCATTCCTGCCTACCGGCGAGATCACCAGCCGAGGCTCTCGGAAAAGGACAGTCTGCTCAGCTCCATGCCAGACGAGTTCACCACCGTCCAATGGATGGAGACCGCCGAGCATGCCAACATCCCTAAGAACACCGCCAAGACATGGCTACGCCGACTATGCGACTCCGGAGCCTCCTGCATGGCGAGCATAAAGGGATTTATTTGAAACCCATATAATGTACGTACGTGTGTGTGAGGAAAGAGGGTTCATGAAACCTTGAAACTTGAAACCCTCCTATAGTCATTTTAAAATTCAATACAGATGAAAAAAATAGATCTCGCCCGTCAATATTGCCTGACAGGCACCCCTTCGAACGCTTTGCATAAGTTGAACCGATATATCCGTGACGTGAAAGGACTGAAAGAGGCCTTATCCGTCATGGTTATCACTCGAAAGACCGCTCCATCACGCCGAAGCAAGTACAGATATTCTATGATTTTTTAGGGGAACCCTAAAATTCTTCTCCTAGAGCGAATAGGTGGAAACAAATGGTATATCCGGCTTTCCGCCTATCGTATCTTTGCTACAGAAACAAAAACATCAACCTTGTCTCCTATGCGCTACTTTAATTATCAAGAGTTTGAAGACTCCGCCACGGCCCGGCGAGACGGGATCGACAACAGCCTCACCCCGGTGGCCCGGAGGATGGTCACGATCCTTGTGGAAATGCTACTAGACCCGCTACGGCAGGTCTGGGGCAGACCCATCGTCATCAGTAGCGGCTATCGCTGCCCCGAATTGAACATCCTTATCGGGGGAGCCAAGCACAGTCACCACCTCCTCGGTTGCGCCGCCGACCTGATAGCCGGCTCTCCAGATGATCATCGCCGCTTGTTCCGACTGATACAAGAGACGCACGAGCTGTGCGGACTCGAGTTCACTCAGCTCATCCTAGAGCCCGGCGCCCGATGGATCCATATCTCTTACGTACCCGGCAATCTTCGCTGTCAGGTTATCGATAAAGAAAAGTCGCCTAATTGACTTAAGTCTTTCAAACTGAAGACTTAAATCAAGGAGCACGAAGAGCCAAGTCATCAAGCGTGAGGACTCAACTCATCATCCCCCAAGTTCTTTATGTATCACTTAAAATATCTTACGATTATGTCATTAAACTATTCCATTGCCATGATGGGCAACCCGTTGAAAAAAGAGGAACCCAAGAAAGCCTACGCCAAGGCGCAAACCAACGGCGAGCTCAGTCTAAAAGAGCTATCTACCCTGATAGCGAGTAAATGCACAGTGCACCAAGCCGACGTTTCGGCCGTGCTCATCGCCACCACCGAGTGCATGCTGGAAGGTCTGAAAGCCGGTAAGCAGGTGAATTTCGGCGATCTGGGTGCCTTCCGCCTCCAGATCAATTCCGGGGGAGCGCCGAGTGCCGACCTGTTCACCTCCGACTATATCAAGGGGGTGAACATCCAGTTCGTCCCCGGCGAGGAACTTCAAGTCATCTTCCAAGGCCTCAAGTTCAACCTCGTCCCCACCCGGGCCGCCCAAGCCGCCGTCATCAAGGCCCAGAAGGCCGGTAAGACAACGGTGGATATCTCCGGTAAGAACGGCTCCTCGGACTCCGAGTCGCCTGACGAGATTTAGTGTTACTTTTGGCTTGACCCAAAAGTAACCAAAAGGTCAAGGCTGACGCTGACGGGCTACTTCGAGACCTGCGCTCGCTGTCGCATCCCAACTCGCTTCGCTCAGACAGGGATGCTCCGGACGCTCGCTTCGGTCTCTTCGCTTTACGCCCGTCCGCTAAGGCCGTCCAAAGGAAAGCGTCGCTTTCCTCTTATATCCTCCGTGGTATTTTAATTCTTAATTCATAAATTATAAATCAAAAATTCAACCATCATGATCACACAAACCTATCCTGCTCCGGAAACCTCTAAGAAGAGCGTTTGGAGCATTATCTTAAAAGTCATCATTGCCGTGGCCACCACAATCGCCGGAGCATTCGGACTACAAGCCTGCCAGATGCTCTAGTTTAAGTTGGCTCTCACTCTTCACATCCCTCTTTACATTTAAGTACATGTGCGCATATCATATACATAATATAATACTTACAAAAGAGGGGGATGTGAGACCTCCTCACAGAGCCGGAAGGCTCTACATCCGGCCTAAGCGGACGGGCGTAAAGCGGAGAGACCGAAGCTAGCGGCAGGAGCGTCCCTGTCTGAGCGAAGCGAGTTGGGACGCGACAGCGAGCGTAGGTCTCGGAGTAGCCCGTCCGGTTAAGCCTTGAACTTTTGGTTACTTTTCTTTCAAGAGAAAAGTAACGACAAGCTATCCATCCAAGACCTCGTACTTAGAGTGCCGGCTTTTGAACTCGGGGACGATCGCCTTCATCTTGCCCACGATGGCCATATCGTCCCTCGAGCGGCCTAGGCCGACGAGTTCATCTATATCTTGGCAAACCGTATCATAATCGTACTCCCGTACTTGGCGATCTTGATCTTCGGATGGAAGGTAGGCAGCGTGATCTCCTCGTCGTTCAGTACCTCCTCGTACAGCTTCTCGCCGGCACGAAGACCCGTAAACCGGACCTCTACGTTCTTGGCGCCCGAAAGCTGAATCATACGTTTCGCCAAGTCGATGATACGCACGGGTTTGCCCATGTCGAAGACGAAGATCTCCCCACCGTTACCCATCGTACCCGCCTCCAATACCAACCGGCAGGCCTCCGGGATCAGCATGAAGAAACGGATGATATCCGGATGCGTCACTGTCACGGGACCGCCCTTGGCAATCTGTTCACGGAACAATGGGATCACGGAGCCGTTAGAACCCAGCACGTTGCCGAAGCGGGTCGTAACGAACTGCGTCACGCCTTCCACATGGCCCTCCTTGATCGCTTTGTCGAGGCTCTGCACGTAAATCTCGCAGATGCGCTTCGAGCAACCCATCACATTCGTAGGATTCACCGCCTTGTCCGTGGAGATCATCACGAACTTCCTCGTGCCATACTTCACGGCCAAGTCGGCGATCACACGGGTACCGTCCACGTTGTTACCCACACTCTCGCAAGGATTATCCTCCATCATCGGAACGTGCTTATAAGCCGCCGCATGGAACACGTAGGCGGGGCGATGCTCCGAGAAGATCTCCTCCATGCGAGACTTGTTAGCGATGTCCGCCACCAAGGTATAGGCGTTGATATCCCGCCAATCCCTCGCCATCATCAAGCGGATGTCGTGCAAGGGGGTCTCCGCCTGATCTACCAAGATCAAGCGATCCGGAGTGAACGAGGCGATCTGGCGCACCATCTCGCCACCGATGCTGCCGGCGGCTCCCGTTATCAGGATGCGTTGACCACGAAGCAAGCGGCCCACCGCCTCCATGTCTATCTCTATCTTTTCCCGGGGAAGCAGATCCTCGATCTCAACCTTCCGGAGTTGTGTATGTGTCAAATCGCTCCTGCCATCCCATTCTTGTGCCGCCGGGGTCACGTAGATCTTGATCCCCGCCTCCGCCAAACGGGCCACCATATCCGGCTGTTCCCGGATGGAGTCGCTCTTCAAGGGGGAGACGAAAAGGATCGTCGCCCGCTCCCGGCGCATCGCATCGATCAGCTCCTCATCGAAAGGGTACACACGCACTCCCATCAATATACGATTCTGCATGTTCCCGGCCTCCGAGACGAAGCCTGCCAGCACGTACTGTGCGGGATCTTGGTTCTGGATGCTCTTCGCCAAACTGATACCGCCCTGCTTCACGCCGAAGATAAAGGCACGCTCAGCCTTCGACTGGCGAAAGGTCGTCACGTAGAAATACTTCACGAACACACGCATCGCCACATCAAGCTCATCGCCAGCAGGAGGATAGCACAAGGTCTCGTTTACGGATATACACCAAGTAAGGCGAAAAATCCGTAAACTCTTGGAAGGTCACCACGCAAACCACACCGAACAGCACGGCGAAGCCCACCCGTTGCAAATCCACGAAGGAAGAGTAACGAATGATGCCCGAATACGTACGGAACAGCCTAAAGCCCACCAGATAAGGCACTAGGCAAACACCCCACGTGAGCGACAGGTGCCAAAAGATGCCCATCGTGGCGAAGATCCCGTTATTCAAGGCATATACCAGCAAGCCTGAAAACAGGATCACCAAGCAATCCAACAGGATAATGCTCCAATACGGCAACGCTTTCCTTGAGAAATACCACGTTGAGAGTTTAGAAAAAAGGTTCATCATGAATAAAATTTTTGGTTCATGTCAGCTGGGGCAAGCCTCCACCTCACCGGCATGCCATCTTCGGTAGTCAGTCAAGGAGGATTCGGGGACGGTCAGCACCACGTAATCCGTCTCGTCCTGCCTCAAAATATGTTTACGGGCGTACGAACGCAACGAGCGATCCGTCACGGACACCATCACGATCGGGAACGGGTAGGCGAACAGGCGCAGCGGCGTGATCTCGCTATCCGGGAAGGTGAGACACAACTGATAGGCAGAACGCTCGAAAGCCACCCAATAAGGACCCGTACAATATAAATGGATCGAGGTACGGTTCGTGCGCTCACGATCCATGATCTCGCTCAGATGCTCGTTTAGTAACGTAACCAAGCGTATGCCAGAAGGAAGAGAAGGCATGTTTTGAATTTTTAATTTTCAATTCCCACGTGTTTTAGCCAGCGGTCGTAGTCGGCTAACCGACGGATCAAGAATAATTTACTCTTCTTCGGGGAGGATTCCCGGCTCCACGGATCGATCAACTCGTGCGCACGATAATAATAGATACTGCTATCCGTACAACCATAAAGCGTAAGTAGTAATAATGCCAACGACTGTTCCGCACGAATCAAGGGTAAGAACGAGACGATCGTTCCGATCAACGACTTTTGCCGCTCCTCGTCCCCTAGTATCGTATAGGCGGGCAACAAGAGGGAATAGAGCTTGCACCGCATCACGCAGAATCCAACTGTAACTCTCCATAGGCACGCAAGGTCTCGGTCGCCAGCTCACGATCTATAGCCGTAACGCCACCATCCCCCAATGACGGCCCAACGCCTCATGAAGACCATTTGTATCCGGGAATTGTCCAAACGGGTATATACATGCTTGCCTTCCTCGGCCAAGCTGATCACCTCATACTCGCCCGGCTGAACACGCAATAAAGGAACCCACATCCAGTTGTCCACGCATACCATTACCTCCCGCTCGCCAACACCGGGCTGTATTACTACACTTGCCTCAACACCTTTGAAACGACCATCCGTGATGCGTATCCGGTCACCTTTACGCAAATAACCCGCTTCCGGCACATACACCGGAAGCTCATCCGAGTAAGAACGGGCCACCCAACGCAAGTTTTCCATCTCACGATCGGAGACAAAAGGATATGAGCCACGGCCATCCACGCTAGGCAGGAAATTATACAAGGGAAAATCTCGTTTCAAACGGAAGATCTCATACACAGAAGAGCGGATAAACACATAATTGTAGAGTAACGGACGGTGAGTCTCCACCAAACGCCCCTCACGGCGATGCATCTCCACGAAAGAGGGGGCGAAAAAATCGAACGTAGGCTCGCCCAAACGCACCCTGCGATCTAACTCCTTCCGCAAACCTTTGGCTGGACCTTTGTGACAAGCGGGAAGAGATAACACATACCATCTTACGGTGTGGACATCACGCAATGGTAAAGGGGGAAGATCATGACCCATAGATACTTCAATGCCATATCAGCGTATTCTATTAACACACTGATAATCTAATACTTAAATCAAATATCGTTTTACTATTCCCGAAAATTTTAAAGCAATAGAAACCATGTCAATATCTCTTCTATCGGGACTGGAAGATCGGCTACTTGGGAAGTAGCGTAAAAGATAGGAAATGATTATTACCCAGTTGTAGAGACGGAGCGTGCTCCGTCTCCCACCGTCTGGCAGTAATTTAAAATACCCATTGTAGGGAGTGAGACGGGACACGCCCCGTCTCTACACGATGTTCGTACGATTTTTTTTGGAGACGTGATGATGCAGGAAATATGAGGTCGTTTCGTCTCCATTGTCGTGCCCATACACCACGAATAGAAACGAAAAATCGAGGAAAGATAAATTCAGAAAACAAACAAAGCTTACACAAAGCCTAAAAATTGTTTGTTATTCGGTGTTTTTTACTAAATTTGCGGCGTGGAAGATTACGCTACTTCCCAAGTAGCCGATCGCCTACCCCACCTTTGATACATTATTATATATGCTCTCGAAGCAAGCCTTGTTCACCGCAGACATCTTATCCAAAGAGAAGCTCTTCAAATAGATTTGCGTCGTCTTGATTGATTGGTGTCCCAGCAATTCGCTGATCATCTCGATCGGTACACCCTGTTCCTTCAAGGTCGTAGCGAAAGAGTGACGGATTGAGTACGAGGTAACCATTTCCGTCACACCACAGGCATTTGCCAGTTCCTTCAAGGAACTGTTGAAATCAGCCAAGGCAGAGGTATATTCCCGGAAGGCCTCTTCACCCGTTTTCGTCCCACTCAAGAAAGTGAATAGATAAGGAGAATCCCTAAGCGTGTCGGTCATTAACGCAGCCAACAACTCCTTGGCCACAGGCTGTATCTCGACCAACATCGGTGTACCCGTCTTCTGGCGGTTATACCTCAAGACACCATTCCGGATATCACTCTTTTTCAAATGAGCGAAATCGACAAACGCCATACCGCAAAACAAGAACATCAAACACAATGCCCGCTGTGTTTTCCGCAGCCCCGAATCATCCAACGGAGCGGTCATCAACAAACGCAAGGATTCCGTAGCAACGCCTTCTTCTGTTTGCTTTTCACTCCCATGAAAATTCCCTTGAACAAATAACGGGAAAAGGAGCCTCCCCATTCTCCATCGCCAACCCATACACACGGCGAATCCTACGCATATAGGTAGACACCGTATTCCACGAGCATTCCCGGTCCCGCAAATAGTCTTGATACCTCAAAAGCATTTCCCGGTCGATACGGTATAAGGAATCACCTCCTGCCCACAAAAACGCAGGAATGAATTCAAGGCATCTTGATAACTCTTGGCGGACGAATAACGTCCTTGCTCTCTCAATCGGGCTATATACATCCGCATACCCTCCGCTAAATCATACTGTTTCATATTTTCACGTATAAAAAAAGTAAATTACAATAAAAAACACGGTTAATTCGTGATTGTCTACTTACATTTGCAGAAAAACAAATACCATGGACAAGATCGTAGAAATAGCCCGGTTCACCTATCCGGCGGATGCCCAACCGCTGATGGCCCTGTTGAGGTCGGAAGGGATAGAATGTTATCTCCGCAATGAGTTAAGCAGCCAGATCATGGCCGGTACGTAGACGTAGGCGGCGCACGGGTGGAGATTCTGGAAAGCGACGTTCCCCGAGCCATGAAGATCATGGAGGAAGGCGGTTACGACCTACCCCGGGAAGACGAGCAAGCGGAACCGGTAGAACAAGTCGCCGGATTCGCACGTCATATCCCTTTTCTACGAAAATATCCCTTAGAGAAACAAATCATGATCCTATTCGTCATCATAGCTTGTCTTTTGGCTTTGGTGATTTACTTCGGATTCGCTTATTTCCTCAAACTAAACAAATGTAATCAATGGCACGCAGAAAGATAACAAATAGTCAAGCCGTATGTATCACCTTACTATGGGGTGTCTTATGCTACATGCTGCTTGTATACAGCGAAACGATCAATTTCGACGTCATATTTGCCCTTGTAGCCTCCGCTATCATTGTGTTCGTTCCGATCTATAAGAGTTTCAAGCATAGAGATGAATAACATTTCGTCGTTTTTTCAAACTTAATATATCTAAATGATATTTTTTACGCATTTTCTCTTTCAATTATTTGCTAGTGTCAAAAATTAGCTTACCTTTGCCACGTCGTTAAACAAACGGCGTACGGATAACAAAATGGTATAACATTCTAAATATAAAATTCAGTCATGAAGGCAAGTGAAGTTTTAGACAACTTGAAAAGAAGATTTCCGAACGAACCGGAATATCATCAAGCAGTATCAGAGGTTTTAGGGACTATCGAGGAAGCTTACAACGAGCATCCGGAATTTGAGAAAAGCAACTTGATCGAGCGCTTTGTATCCCCGATCGCATTTTCTCTTTCCGTGTAACTTGGATGGACGATAAGGGACAAATCCAGACGAACATGGGTTACCGTATCCAGCACAACAACGCTATCGGCCCGTACAAAGGCGGTATCCGTTTCCACGCTTCCGTAAACCAATCGATCCTTAAGTTCTTGGCTTTTGAGCAAACGTTTAAAAATTCACTGACTACATTGCCGATGGGTGGTGGTAAAGGAGGTTCCGACTTTAGCCCGAGAGGAAAGTCAAACGCTGAGATCATGCGTTTCTGCCAAGCCTTCATCCTTGAGTTATGGCACCATATCGGTCCGGACACGGATGTTCCCGCCGGCGATATCGGTGTAGGCGGACGTGAGGTGGCTTATATGTATGGAATGTACAAGAAATTGGCTCGTGAGAATACGGGCACATTCACGGGTAAGGGTATCGAGTTCGGAGGTTCCTTGATCCGTCCGGAAGCTACAGGTTACGGAAACGTATATTTCTTGTTGCAGATGCTGAAAACCCGCAACATTGATATCAAGGACAAGGTAGTTTGTGTATCAGGTTCCGGAAACGTGGCTCAATATACGGTAGAGAAATTAATCAGTCTTGGAGCGAAAGTTGTCACGATGTCTGATTCCGACGGTTATATCTATGATCCGGATGGTATCGACCGTGAGAAACTGGATTATATCATGGAGTTGAAGAACTTGTATCGTGGCCGTATCCGTGAATACGCGGAGCAATACGGATGCAAATATGTACAAGGCGCTCGTCCTTGGGGAGAGAAATGCGACATCGCTATGCCGAGCGCAACCCAGAATGAGTTGAACGGCGACGATGCCAAGACTTATTGGCCAACGGTTGCTTCGCCGTATCCGAGGGTGCTAACATGCCTTCTACACCAGAAGCTATCGACGCATTCCTTGAGGCCAAGATCCTTTACGCTCCGGGTAAGGCCGCTAACGCAGGTGGTGTATCCGTTTCCGGTCTTGAGATGACTCAGAACGCACAGAAGTTAAGCTGGAGCAGCGAGGAAGTAGACCAGAAACTTCAAAGCATCATGGAAAACATCCACGAGCAATGCGTAAAATACGGAAAGCAAGAGGATGGTTACGTAAACTACGTGAAAGGCGCCAACGTAGCCGGCTTCATGAAGGTAGCTAAGGCTATGATGGCACAAGGAATACTCTAGGTAATTGAAAATTAAGAATTGAGAATTGAAAATTAGTTAGAGAGGAGCGATTGATGATCATATAAGCGAGGGGATAGGCTTTGAGAGGCTATTCCCCTTTCTTATTTCCGACGAAGTCCCAATTTTCAATTTTCAATTCTTAATTTTCAATTAAAAAGCGGTATCTTAGTGCCGTAATCGATAAGTATGATAACAGAAGAACTTAGGAAGCTATACCAATCATATACCGGATCACCGGCAGAGGAAATAACGGAGTTACCGTCATCCGGCTCTAACCGCCGGTATTTCAGGATAAAAGGTCCTGAGACGTTGATTGGAGTTAGTGGCACTTCTATTGAGGAGAACGAGGCTTTTATCTATATGGCAAAACATTTCCGGGGGAAGGGCTTACCCGTACCGCAAGTATATGCCAGCTCGGACGACCATTCATTTTATATCCAAGAAGATTTAGGAGATACGCTTCTTTTCAACGCCATCGAGAAAGGCCGTAAAAGCAGTGTATTCGACGAGGAGGAACGCCGTTTATTACACAAGACGATCACCAAACTCCCCGACATCCAGTTCTTGGGGTCCGACGGTTTCGATTTCTCGTATTGCCATCCGCAAGCCGAGTTCAACCAACGGTCTATCCTTTGGGACTTGAATTATTTCAAGTACTGTTTCTTAAAGCTACCGGGATGGAGTTTCAAGAAAACCGTCTGGAAGATGATTCTTGAAGATGAG
>ENA-OQAA01000996-OQAA01000996.1-human-gut-metagenome-genome-assembly--contig:-NODE-996-length-16438-cov-1.868064_pt1 | contig 16438 bp, 21 predicted proteins | sample MGYA00242489_ERZ504515 | MGnify/ENA primary metagenome ERZ504515 (study PRJEB26092, sample SAMD00036237) | human gut metagenome | host: Homo sapiens | study: EMG produced TPA metagenomics assembly of...
AAAAACATATTCACAAGCAGCCGAATAAATTCTTCCTTCCAATTTATCCAACAAAAACTGATAGCCCGAAACCGGATATTCCTGCAATGAAGGATTTTTATGTATTATCTTGCCATTTTCATCTATCACAGCAAGGGGAAAACGGAACATCCCATGCCTCGTACCATAGCATTCTAATGCTTTTATAATACGCTCTACCCCGTCCTGCGGCATCAAATCATCATCTGAAAAGAACCAAACAACCGGTTCTTTTGCAAGTGCTATACAACGGTCCCAATGCCCCGGCCAAATCCACTCCACCCAGATTAGTATCAAAACGTCGATAGACAATATTCATTTTATCCGCATAATCAGAAACAATTTCCTTCAGATTCTGAGGACTTGCATCATCACCTATGTAAACAGTAAAACTCCGACAAGTCTGTACGACAATAGAATCCAATGTCTGTCGGAGGAAGCGGCACTTATATGCCGGAATAACAATTGCTATCTTTTCTTCCATAGAAATCATCCCTCTACAACATTCTTTTTTATCACTTCCAGATAACGTTTTCCATAATGTAAATCCGGTTCCAGATAGTTCCCTTCAGCCCACTCATTCCATGATTTTACAAATGCAAGCCGATGGTCTAAAGGCTTATTCTCAATACGCTTTATCGCTTCTTTCATATGTCGGGCAAAATAAGAAGGTTCAGCGTGATTCAAGACCAACGATTTACCACGGGAACGTGGAGAATGATCCCAGTTAGGAATAATGGTAGGTATAATATTCTCTTCATATTCTTCATCACCCACAAAGAAAGAACTGGCCTTCTTATACTCCACAACCTTAGGAATACGAAATATTTTATGTTTCCATTTCGCATATTTATAAGTCAGAGCAGCTTTCTTCTCAAAGTCAAACAAGCGTACAACATTAATAGCATCAAACCCCATTTTCATAAGTCTCTCTTTTTCTTCTTTCAAATGATAGGTTTGTCCTATGAAATAAACCCCCTTCAAGCCATTCTGCACAGCTAAAGTACGCCAGAGTTCAATGAACTCTTTCATCTCCGGATGATCCAAAGGATGATAAACCATAAACAACGGTTTCTCATCCACTGTAATATAGCGATGGTCTTTAAAAGCAGGTAATACCTCGTGGAAATGAGCTATATAATCTTGTTCTCCCGGATAAAGCTGATTAATCAAAGTATCTTTGCTCTTTATGCCGTGATAAAAGCCCCTCCATGACTCATTAGCCCAAGCCAGACAAAAAGGAAAATCCGGTTCATCAGAAGACAATACTTCATTAAACGGGCGCTCTAAGAGTCTCTTTCCATTTCCAAACCAATAATGCCAGTAACAAAAGCCTTCGATACCATATTCTTTTGCCATGTCAGCTTGCGCCTTACGTGTTTCCGGCACTCGCAAATCATAATATCCCAAATCTGCCGGCACCTTAGGCTGATAATGTCCTGGAAACAATGGACGTGCCTTTCCTACATTAGTCCATTCCGTAAAACCTTTCATCCACCATCTGTCGTTTTCTGGTATTGGATGAAATTGAGGTAGATAAAAAGCTATAACCCTTGCTTTATTCATTATTGAGATTCAATTAAAGTTATAATGTTTGGAATTTATACCGTTTAGATTTGAAGAATGTCCTCACTAAACGGTAAATACATCTATAAACCTTTAGATGACAATACATCATACGGCGCTTAAATATATGCATAACACCCAATTGCGGCCACGACACATTATCAAACTCCTGCATTCTGGCTAATACATCATTGATAACATCATCTATCAAAGAAGATTGAGGAAGCATCATCAAATGGTCAATCAAATGAATTCCCCGTTCATGTACACAATAAGGAGCTTTATCCCATATTTCTTTTCTCGCACAAATTTCACTTGTTCATAGACAGTTTGAAAGAGCAGATATTCCTTTTCGTAATTGTACAATTTACCTTGAGTAGTACTTCCTTCACGTTTCAAATAATGATATTTAGGACAGTCTTGCATAACGACTTTCTGCGTTTTATAAAATATCTGATAAGAAACTGCAATATCTTCAAAAACTCTATTTACCGGAAAATATATTCCAGCAAATAATTGACGCTTATACAACTTATCCCACATATAATTTCTTATACGCTTATCTTCTACCAATGTTCGGATAGCTTCTTCACGAGAAAAGCTGGAGAATTGCCCAGAAGAGTGCTTCACTCTGGTCTTTACGGCAGTTTCTATATAATGCGAGCAAATGGATATATCCGCCCCATTCGCTTTCAGTAAGTGATACAAGAATTCGTACATATCCGGCTCAATCCAGTCATCGCTATCCACGAAACCAAGGAATTCACCTTGAGCTACCGCCAAACCTCTATTCCTGGCTGCACTCTGACCTGCATTCGTCTGGTGGATAACCTTTATCCGTCCATCCTTTGGGCAAATAAATCACAAAGCTCTCCCGAACCATCGGAAGAGCCGTCGTCAATCAATATTATTTCCAGATTCTTATAAGTCTGCACGCAAATGGATTGCAGGCATTTCTCCAGATAATCCTTTACATTATAGACCGGTACAATAATACTTATAAGAGGTAATGCTTCAGTGTTCTTCATAAGCCGCAACAGTTACCATAACCGCAAAGTGGCCATCAACGGATAACCCACCCGCCATCGCAATTTAAACTTACGTACCAGATTCCAGGGCTTGGTTCTGGTCTTACCTTGAAAATACCAGATGTAGTTGTTTACGGCATCCAGTACCCGTGAAGAGGACTCACCGTCCAGATGGGCTTCATGCTTGTGCACATAAGCACGCATCCGTTCCATCAGTTCCGCCGGACGGGAAATCGCCTTTTCTATCGCTCCCTCTACAGCATCCGTGTCAGTGACATTCAGCAAATGAGCTCCCGGCATGGTGTTGCAATAGGTCACAACCGGTTTGTCCAACATCATTGCCTCAACAATCACAGACGAAGCATCGGACAACAGCACATCCGCACTGTTCAGCAGCTTGGCATCGACAAGTCCGCTCTCGTGGAAAGTAATGTTGGGACAGGATGCAGCCAGTTCCTTGTATTTCTTGAGGACTTCCATATCCGAGAATTTCGGATGGAACGAAATAATCCAATCCCAATCCTTCTCGTGCACCAGTCTCTTGATGGTATCAAACAGATGAGGGGCGGAAGTTATATTCTTTGTAAATGTAGAAGAGTACAAGACTACCGGACGTGCATTATGAGGAGTGTGCGCACGTTCTTTCACGAAGTATCCGCCTTGCACCAGCCCGTTTCGTATACCTTGAAGAAGCCGTATTTCCTCTCAAGTTCCTTGAAAGGAAGAGTGCTCGTTTCTCCTTGCGTGCAATAGACATCGAACCATCGCGGACAGAAAAATGGTCGTCCTTTTCATCGCCACGCTTATTGATGGGGTAGCCATGAAAAAGGGAAACTTTCACTCCCGGGAAGAAATCATAAATATAGTTGCCCGGCGCAAACACGGCAATAGGCTGATAATCCATCACTTCCTGAACAGATTGAAGCCACCTCTCATCTTGATCCAACAGAACCGGGCAGTCTGGTTCAACAAACCATGCGACCTCATCCCCTCTACGCCTGATTTCGTCCTGAAGCGGGCGAAGTATAGGATAGGAATAGGCTACCGAAACGAAAAATAAATAATGCTTCTTCATACACTCAAAATATCACGGCAACGACACAATCGTCACCTCAAATTACCAATAGAACAATAAAATCCAGCCCTTAGTTTGTAACAGTTTTGCTTTCTTTGCTTTAAACGTCTGCAAAGTAAATACAAGAATTCTGCATATACTGCATCAATCCGGAAAAAAAAATGACTTTTATCAACTTTTCTCCAAAAGTTGCTGTTTATGAAGCTTTTTCTTCTCTAAAATATCTATCTTTGCACCCCAATATTTTAAAAATACTATTTTATGAGAAGAAATCTTTTTCATTGCTCCAACAGCCAACAAGGGGCAACAGATAAAGTGACTCTTTTGTTCGGAATCACCATTTTTTCAAATTCCTGCTATTCGATTTCATCTGGAGCATACCCACCACATTCGCTTCATTCTCTACCATCGAATTTTATGCAACCAAAATAATAGCCACCCTCGTACTTCTCGTCCCCTATAAGTTCTTCCGGCTCTGGAAAACAGAGATAGTCATCATGCTTTTGCTGGATATACTACTGATTGTCAACCTGATGTATTTCCGCACCTACTATACTGCCATCCCACTTAACAGCTATGGACTTTCTGGAAACCTCGCCGATTTCACCGGAAGCGTTTACGACTCCTTCCGCTGGTACGACATCTTCTTCCCTCTATCTACCATTGCCAGTATCCCCCTTTATTGGCATTACAAAAGAAATACCGCCGGAAGAACATCATACAAGTATTACGGAGGAGCTTTGGGAATCGGTATCCTGCTGTTTGCCATCACCACCCTGGCCAAAGGAGGATTCAAGGAAGCATACAACACCGTCCGCCAGAAAGCCTATCTGTGTGCAAGCACCACTTCCATGTATACCGTCTTCGGAAGCCTATGCTATGACCTCATCAACCAGAAGCAGGAGCCACCCCACAGATACAGCAAGAGATAAAGGAGTGGCTGAGCCAGAAACCCGGACATCACCCTTTGGCCGGACGTATCGGAATCCGCAACAACTGCATCGTCATCCTGGCAGAATCTTTGGAAAGCTGGGTACTCGAAAGGGAAGTGGAAAGGCAAGAGATTACTCCATATCTCAACAAACTGCTGCAAGACTCCACCACCTTATACGCTCCCCACGTACTGACGCAAGTGAAAGGAGGACGTTCCATTGATGCACAGCTGTTGCTTTGCGCCGGTATGCTGCCTATCAACAGCGGCACATACAGCAGCCAATATCCTGACCACACCTACGGAACCCTGCAAAAAGCCATGCATCAGCAGAAGAACTCGCGCAACTACCTCCTGACCATTGATAAGTATCGACCTGGAACCAAGGCGTCATAGCCTACAGTTTCGGGACCGACACCATCATTGCTTATCATGACTTTGAACTGACAGAGGCCTTTGGCACGCACAAACGTACCGGAGACGGCTCTTCCTGGCGCAATGGCAGCCAAAAAAGTAGAGAAGGGGGAAATCTGGAAGAAGGGGGAGAATGTTTACATGCAGCTGGTGACCTACTCCGGCCATGCTCCCTTCAAATTGCCTGAAGAATTGAAAGAGATTCATTTCTCTCCGGCCATTCCACAGAAAATGAATGACTATATGACCACTGCACGCTATACGGACAAGGCGATAGGAAAATTCGTGGAGTACTTGAAAACACTCCCACAATACGACGAGACCCTTATCGTCATCACCGGTGACCACGAAGGACTGGCTACCTACCGTGAAGAATTGTGTAACGCCCCGGTGGCAAGGGTATCGTATCCGACAAGACATTCACCCCTTTCATCATAGTAACTCTCCGGTAGGCATGCGTTATGATAAAGTGATGGGACAAATCGATATGTACCCCACCTTACTGAACCTGCTCCAACTGGATGATTACTACTGGAGCGGATTGGGCCAAAGCATCCTCGACCCATGCAAGAAAGGATTCGCCATCAGCCCCAAATGGAGGTGGTAGGTGAAGAGCCCACCCCGCAGAAGCCGAGTTCGCTAAAAAAGCATACGATATTTCCGACCAGATGATACATTTTGATTATCTTTGCTCAAAAGCGAAGATAGGCGGCACCTCAAAATAAAAAATGAACAAGTTCATTTTGTTCTGCTTTCGGTTTGCACTATCTTTGCACCGTTCAAAAGAAGTAAAATGTAAATAAAAGCAATGAAGGTACATATTCATCCGCACTATGCCGCCTACGAGAGTTATATCCGAGCCATCCCATCGGAAGAATATGAACGGGAAGAGGTTTATTGTAACCGAAGGAACACAGTCGAAAGAGTGCGGTTCGGAGACAAGGACTTCGTAATCAAGAAATACAAAAGACCTGCCTCATAAACTGCCTCATTTACACTTGGTTCCGCAAAAGCAAAGCGCAGCGCGCCTTTGAATATGCAGAACTTTTTCTGCAACGGGGAATAGAGACCGCCCCTCCGGTAGCTTATATAGAAATCAAAAAGAATGGTTTCTTCCACACCGGATACTTTATTTCCGAATACCTCCCTACCCGCTTGTTACGGATATGTTCGGTACGGAAATGGAGGAAGAAGAGAAAAAACGGCTAAGACATGACCTCGTAGACTTCACTCTCCAATTACATCTGAACAAGGTCTTGCCACTGGACTATAATCCCAAGAATATATTTTACCGGAAGACAAACGGCAAATATCACTTCGCCTCATTGACATCAACCGCCTGAAGCTCGGTAAAGTACCCGGTATCAGAATGTCCATGAATGCCTTCAGCCAACTGGGTATTCCCGCCGATGACTTCATGAAAATAATACCTCTATATGCCGAGCAAAGAGGATTCGATATTGAAGAATGCATATTCTTCACTCTCTTCAGCAGACTGAAATGGAGAAAGCAAAGACAATTTAAAAATTTCGTCAAAAAGCAAGCTTCATTTCTGAAATGTCGTATCTTTGTACCAACGAGATTAGAAAATTATGCAAGATTATATCATCCAGTCCATCCAAGAAGGTATCAGGCTCAAAGAAAATATCCTGAACAACCGGCAAATGCTTACCGACATCGAAACCGTCGGCAATCTGATAGTACAAGCCCTTCGACAAGGGCACAAAGTCTTGCTTTGCGGTAACGGCGGCAGTGCAGCCGATGCCCAGCATATCGCTGCCGAACTCGTCGGACGTTTCGTGACCGAACGGGAAGGCCTGCCCGCCATCGCCATGACAACCGACACTTCCATCCTGACCGCAGTCAGCAATGATTATGGCTTCGACCGCGTCTTCGAACGGCAGACAGCAGCCTTGGGAACGAAAGGTGATATTCTGATAGGCCTTTCTAACCAGCGGCAACTCTCCCAACGTAGAGCATGCCTTGCAGAAGGCACAATCTATGGGCATCACCACCATAGGGCTCCTGGGAAGGGATGGAGGAAGGTGCAAGGAACTTTGCAATTACCCGTTGATTATACAGCACGCCGAATCTGCCAGGATTCAAGAAGTGCACATTACCATCGGACATATCTTGTGCGGCATCGTTGACAATAAACTGTTCTCCCATGAATAAAGCGATTTTCCTTGATCGGGACGGTACCATCAATGTTGATTTCGGCTACGTTTACAAGCCCCAAGAGCTTGAATTATTGCCCGGTGTAGCCGAAGCACTCCGCATTTTTCAGGAATTGGGTTATCTGCTGATTGTCATCACGAACCAATCCGGTATTGGACGTGGCTACTTTACACTGGAGGACGCCGAACAGTTCAACCAGGCACTCGCCCAAGAGTTGGAAAAACATGGAGTTATACTGAACGATTTCTATACTTGCCCTCACGTTCCGGAAGAACATTGCGAATGCCGTAAGCCTTCTCCTTTCATGGTGACGGAAGCGATGAAGAAATATGAAATCGACCCATCCCAATCCTATATGTTCGGAGATAAGAAATCGGATACGGAATGCGGCGAAAGAAGTGGTGTCAAGTCCTTCCGGGTCACCTCTGAGCATTCACTTCTATATTGGGCCAACCAATTAAAAAACAACCTATTATGAATACAGAATTAAACAGTATAAAGGGAAAGAAGGTACTCGTTATCGGAGACGTGATGCTGGATACTTACCATATAGGGAACGTGAAAAGGATTTCTCCCGAAGCACCCGTACCAGTGGTCCGTGTCACCCGTACCTACAATGTATTGGGAGGAGCGGCCAATGTTGCAAGAAATCTGTTGGGACTGGGTTGCTCGCCGTATGTCGTCAGCCTGCTTGGCAACGACCACAACGGAAACACAATGCAGGAGATGTTCGCTGATTTGGGTATCAGAAACGAACTGTTTCATACAGAACACCCAACCATCACCAAAACCCGCGTAATAGGCAACAGCCAGCAAGTAGTACGGCTGGACTTTGAAACAGAAAATGAATGCCTGAACGAAGAGACTGAGCAGAAACTGCTGGATGCCGTGAAGCGTGCACTCCCCGAAGTGGACATTGTCGTGATTTCGGATTATGGCAAGGGAGTATGCAATGATACAGTATGCCAGCAGGTTATATCCGCCTCTGCCAGGCAAGGGAAGAAGGTCATTATAGACCCCAAAGGGACAAATTGGGAGAAATACCGTTCCGCAACCATCATCACCCCCAACCTGAAAGAGCTTTCGGCTGTTTCGGGAGTGGATGTGAGAAATGAGGATAAAGAAATCCATAGCGCAGCAGACCGGATACTGAAGGAGTATAACCTTACTTCTCTATTAGTGACACGTTCCGAAAAAGGCATGTCATACATAGCTCCCGATGCCTCGCAGGACATTCCTACCGAAGCAAGGGAAGTATATGACGTTTCAGGTGCAGGCGATACTGTCGTGGCAACTTTAGCAGCTGCGCTGGCAGCCGGTATCCCTATTGCAGATGCCATTTATCTTGCCAATAAAGCGGCCGGCATTGTAGTCGGGAAAATAGGCACCAGCCCCATTCTGTTCAAAGAGTTGCAGGACGAGTTACAAATCGGGAAACCGGCCAGCAAACTTATTCCTATTTCCCAACTTGCAGATACTATAAAACAACTGCGTGCGCAGGAGCGCAAAATCATATTCACAAACGGCTGCTTCGACATTCTGCACAAAGGACACGTGTGCTATCTAGAAAAGGCCAAAAGACTGGGGGACGTACTTATCGTAGGATTGAATTCGGACAGCTCAGTAAAACGTCTGAAAGGGGAATCGCGCCCCATCAATGATGAAAGCGCCCGCTCCACAGTCCTGGCAGCCTTGGAAGCAGTGGACTATGTAGTGATTTTTACGGAAGATACCCCTCTGAATCTCATCAAGACAGTTGCACCGGACGTGTTGGTAAAAGGTGGCGACTATGCCATAGAAAACATTGTAGGCAGGGAGTACGCCCAAGAAACAGTAACTATCCCTTTCGTAGACGGTTATTCCACTACAAAGACGATAGGCGCCATCAACCAAGAGAAGCAATAATCTTTTCAGCGACTTGTTGGGGGGTAATATCCACCATACACTTCTGATAAACAGCCAGCTTGCATTTACCCCGTCCGTCTTTGGTACACGGACGGCAAGGCAGGGCTGTTTCGAGTATTTCCACCGTAGGTCCCGTAGGGAAACCGAAGGCTGTAGGTCCCATCAAGGCAAAAGCAGGAACACGGAACAAATCAGCGGCATGCATAAAACCCGTATCAGCGCTGATTACCAGATTGGAGCGCAACACTATGTAAGAAGATTCCATCAATGAGGTTTGTCCCGCAAGGTTAACTACCCGTTCCGGTGCAGCACTTCTGATTTCCTCACAGAAAGTATCCTTCGGACCAGCCAGAATAACAAATCTATACTCAGGAAGAAGGGCAACCAATTCTTTCCAATAGGAAACGGGCCAGCGTTTCATTTCCCAGTTGGCAGACGGCACCAGCGTAATCATATCTTTGGTTACAAAGTTCTCATACTTGCTACGTATTTCATCCGGGAAATGCCAGTCGTGATAGTTGTCCGGAAAATGCGTAATTCCCCATTTCTTCAATGGTTTCTGAAAAGACACCATCCCCCTGAAAGGCTTGTCGAAATGTTGATTCCCAGTTTGAACAACAAAAAGCGTTTGCCTCTCTCTTTGCTCCGCAGAGCAACGTAAGGTTTCACAAAAGGCAATGGAGACACTATCAGCTTCAATATGTTGGAACGGATATTACTATGAGCGTCATAAATGTAGTCGAAATGCTCTTTTCTCAAATCAGCCGCCATCTTCAACAATCCGGCAAGTCCGGTCTCCTTGTCAAACGCCCAGATTTTATCAATCCTGCCATCCATCGACAAGGTCCCCACCATATCTTTCCGGGTAATCCAATGAATTTCCACATCTGCAAACCGTTCACGTATTCCACCGATAATTCCCATACACTGGATAATATCCCCTATCGAACTGAAACGGATAATTAAGAATTTGGTCATAACAAATTTATTAGAATTGCTGATTCGGCACAAAAGTAATAACTTAATTCAAGTTTCGCAAATAGCGATATAGGCTAATCATACAATATAGAACATCAGCCTACACAAAACACAAACATAAAAATTCAATCCAAGTCCAAACTATTGTCTACAAGAAATCTAGAGGTATTATATATCACTCATAAAACAGTATATTTCACACCAATATTGTTTTTGCATATTATAAAATATAAATGTTTTCAAGTAATTATAATCAAAAACTCCATTTATATAAATATCTTTGTACTTATTTTCTCAATTAGCAAAAGATGACAGCTATAAAATCTCAAAACAGATTATTTTCAATCGTTATACCTACATGGAATAACCTTGCTTTCCTAAAACTATGCATACAAAGTATCCAAAGAAACTCTTACTACAATCACCAAATCATTGTACACGTAAACGATGGAAGTGACGGAACCTTAGAGTGGATAAAAAAAGCAGGTATTGATTACACACATTCTGAGCAGAATATCGGAGTATGTTTTGCTATGAATATGATGCGCACTAAAGTCAAAACTGATTATATTCTATTTTTGAATGATGATATGTATGTACTCCCTTTTTGGGACAAGGTTCTCTATGACGAAATAGAAAAACTGTCTGACAATTATTTCTTTCTTTCAGCTACATCAATACAACCACATACACAAAGCGCATCAACCATCTTAGCCAATTATGGAGACAGTATCGAAACTTTTCAAGAAGATAAATTACTGAAAGAATACATGAACTACAAAATAAACGACTGGATGGGAGCTACCATTCCTCCCAATATCGTACACCGGGACATTTGGGATTTAGTAGGCGGTTATAGTATAGAATACTCACCCGGAATGTACAGCGACCAGATTTCACCGCAAAATTATATATGTGTGGAGTCAGATTCATGAAAGGGCTACAAGCCAGTCGCATCTATCATTTTGAAACAAAATCAACTACCCGCATACGCAAGAATTGTGGTCAAATGCAATTTCTATTAAAATGGGGCATGACTTCATCCACATTCCGCAAAGTTTTCACTTACAAAGGAAAAGATTTCAAATCCCAAAAGATAGGAACTTTCAAAACAGGAAATAGATTCAAAATAAGCCTAATACGCGGCCGCCTAAAAGCCATATTTTATTTATTAACCAAAGATTTCGGTCCCTTATGGAAATTTTGGAAAAAAACATTTGTCTAACATTTCCCTAAAAGAGCAAAATTATAAAATAGAATTGGAACTTTCTTGTGAAGAATAGGGCTTATCCAAATCCAAATAGTGGAAATTATGCTGTCTCTGCCCGCTTTGTTTCGGTATAACCATGTAGTCTCCATATTTTCGGGTCAGATAGGCGTCATAATCTTGTACTCCCCACACTGTTTCGCCCTCAAACGAAACGGGAGTCGGAGCTCCCAGCTCTGCCTTGGGCATGATGCCGCGCATACCGTCATCATAATCACAAACTAAAGAAGACTTGTCAAAGTCATAGGTGGTCATCACATTTCTGATACTCCTCTGTACGCCGGCAGTAGTAAAAAGTCTCCGGCACAGCAGCGGCAACCATGAGCGAGACCCTTCCCATGCTTATAAGGGTCGCGGTAGATAAAATAGAGCACCCGCTTGTAAAATTCATACCGGGCAAAATGAATCCTCTGTTTCAGGTTGCTTTGCGGTACACCGTCCAATGGAAACACGTCCAAGTAGATACCTCCCAAGTATTTCAAATGCATACGCTCGATAAGAGTCGTATCCGCATCTTGTATCTTGGCAAAAGGTAATGGATAATTCGGATCATTTTCTGCGCAGACAGCCTCATAAGGCTTGGGAAGCCATTCCTTGGAATGAGACATCAACAAATCATAATCAGCCCTCGGCATACCGATATCCAAATCATCGTCCCAAGGATAAATCCCTTATGACGGACTGCACCAAGCATAGTACCGGCCATTATATAATAGCGCAAACCATGTTCTTTACAAACTTTATCCACAGCAAGCAATATCTTCAAAATACGAAGCTGCAAAGGACGTATATCATAATCTGCCATAAAAATCAGCCCATTAATTAATAAAGTTGTGAAGGAATCAACGCTGTGCTTGTTCAAAGTCATTCACCGTATCAAGCTCCACAGAAAAATATTCGGTAGTGTCAAGCGCATAGAAAGAGTGTCCTTGCGGTATGAGACGCTCAAAAGCACGTTCATAGAAGATATTATCCAAACCTTCTTTGGTAATCATAACCTCCAATTCCCGGAAAAGCGCTTCTGTATAAGCGGCAGACATCTTCTCGATGCCAATAGACTCGCCAATAGCTCGGGATATGGAGCACGTCTTACTGATTTCCAACACCTTGCCATCATTGTCCGCCTATTACCTTGATTTCCTCTTCCCCCAATGTATGATGGTTCAGAGCCAACGCATCCGCTTGACCATATCCAAGCAACTTGGCTACAATCTGCGGGTCAAAAAAGGATATCGCTGTCCAGCAACAGAATGTCCTCTTTATCTACATAAGGCCGTGTAAGCATAAAGAGTAGATATTATTGGTAGAAGCATATTTCTCATTATAGATAAACGTAACCTCCAATGCCGGATAATGAGCTTCCAGAAAGTTCACAATCTGCTGCTGTCTATAACCGGTGACAATGACAAACTCCCGAAAGCCATTCTGCAGCAATGCATCAAAGGCTCTTTGCAGCAAACAACGCTCTCCAACTTTCAACAGACATTTTGGAGTGGTATCAGTCAACGGACGCAAACGCGAAGCTATCCCTGCAGCCAATATAACCGCTTTCATTGTAATGCAATTTTTTTAATGGTGTCAATGACAATACGGTTCTGTTCAGGACGCCCCAAGGTAATACGCAAATGGGTATTGATGTCTGGTTCATTCATGAACTTCACCTTATAATCCTCGTCGGCAAAAGCTTTCTGTAAGCGTTCTTTCAAGACAATCGGATATTTTATAAGGACAAAGTTCGCCACCGACTCATATACCTTGAAACCAGGCAACGTCCCTATCTCCGCTTCAAAGCAGGCGCGACTCTCATTCATCAGCCGTGCTATATTCCGGTAATGCGCATCCGATTTCAGTGCGGCAATAGCAATATCCTCAGAGATACGGTTATAACCCAGATATTTGTTGCTGTATTTGCCAAAGTTGGCCAACTCCTTACTCATAAACCAAACCCCATGCGCAATCCGGGCAATCCGTAGAACTTGGAAAGCGTGCGTGAAATAATCAGGTTGGGATATTTATCAACCAGCATCTTAATATAGTCCGTATCAGTAGATACGAAAGAGGCATAGGCTTCGTCCACCAAAACGATGGTTGTTACGGGCAACTCAGCCAACAAAGCGTCCAATTCTGCAGGGGTCAGACCGTTACCGGTGGGATTATTGGGCGAAGCGATTAATAAGACCTTGGGATTCTCACGCTGTACCATCTCTTTCATGGCAGCGAAATCATATTTAAAGGTATTGCCATCCTCATACAATGGATACTGCAACGTATGCCCGTCCACTTCATCAGCAATGGATTTATAGTACCACCACGAGAATTTAGGAATGAGCATCGTCTTGTTCCCATCCTCTTGGGTCAGGAAATAGTGGACTGCTTGTTTCAATATATCTTCTCCACCATAACCCAACAGTACCTGCGGTTCATCAATTCCGTAAGATTCAGATAGATAAACAGACAGAATACTCTTCTTGCCTTCGTCGTAGATACGGGTATAGAAACAGAGTTTGTTTATATCAAAATTCTTTAGAGCCTCCACCACCTCTTGCGAAGGTGCGTAGTTAAACTCATTGCGGTCCAAATAATTCATATCTTAGGTTTCTTTTGTTAGTACTTTCCGATAACACTCCATCGTCTCACACGCCATCTGCTCCTGCGTGAAACGCTGTGCCCACTTCAATCCCTCCTCAATCATGGTGGCACGCAAAGAAGGCTCTTGTGTACGGGCAATCGCCGCTGCCAATCCCTCCACATCGTGGGGACTCACATACAATGAATGCTCCCCCCCCGCTTCTTCAAGACAAGAGCCGGTTGCTGCAACCACCGGAATGCCGGAATGCAAAGCCTCAAGAATAGGGATGCCAAAACCTTCGTAAACGGATGGGTATACAAAAGTCTCGGCCGACTGATAAATGGCAGGTAAATCGTCCGAAGGGATACCATGCAGAAAATGTACTCTGTCTTGCAATCCGGCTTTTGTCATAAACTCTTTCAGCTGATGGATATAGGCTGTGGGTCTCCCTACCAGAACAAAATGCAGTTCATCGGGCAGATACTCCAAAGCCTTCACAATGGCCAGCGCATTTTTACGCTCCTCAATGGTGCCCACCGACAAGATATAGCGTTCGGGCAACCGATAACTCCGCATCACCTCCTTGCGCTTATCCTTACCGACACGGCAGGCATACAGAGAACTACACCCTTGGTAAATAACGGAAATTTTATCCGCAGGAATTCCATAATAATGTATGATGTCACGCTTGGTACACTCACTCACGGCAATGATGTGGTCTGCATGCTTGCATGCATAGCGGCATTTGTAGTTATAAATCAAGCGGTCGACCAACGAAAAACAATGTGAAAGTCTCAGGAAAATAAGGTCGTGAACAGTCACCACACTCTTTACTTCCCGTACCCGATGGATGGTCAAGGGAAGTTCGTTACTCAGTCCGTGGAACAGCTGTATGTTGTCCCGTTTCAAAGTCCTGCGTATACCTCCCACGCGCCACAACGAAGTCATTCCTCTCCAGAGCCAATAAGATGGATAATGTACCGATACCGTTCCCCGGCTTTCGGCCACCATCGACGAGAGTTGCTGATTTTCACGGTGTACCGGAGCATACAACCAATACTCGTTTTCCGGAGCAAAGGCTGACAATGACTGCACCACATACCGGCTGTAATTGCCCAATCCCGTAAAATTCTGCACAGCCCGTTTTCCGTCGTATCCTATTCTCATCTCTAAAAAGTTTCAGCTGCAAATGTACAAGATAATCCTCATATAGCAGTCTATTTCGCTTTCCTTTTTTGACAAAACACAAATTCACCTATAAAACATAAGATAGAGATGAGCAATCACTTGCTGTCTGTTACAAAAACCAAGTACGGAATCGGGCACATCCCCATTGTTCAATCCGTACTGGCCCATTGTTTTATCCTTCAAACACCTTATCTCCTTCCCGAAACTACTTTATTCATCATCGGCCCACTGTTATGAACCAATTCAACCACACTAGTGAGCTGTTTAGTTCACTCAAGTGAACATCACGGCTCACTAACGTGGGCTGCTGAAGAATCCAAAAGTAAAACGAAAGAATGAAAAGGATGCAACAGAAGAAAGAAGGATGCGGAACGGAAGAAAACACGGGTGAGAGCAAAATTTACCCTCACCCTTTTCGATTGCTCTCACCCACCCTGCAATGCCGATGAATAGGGAAGTTGAAGAAAAGAGTGAGAGCGGTGAGGGCAGAAATGCAAACTTAAAAACGGAAAGAGTCAAATTATTTTCCGGGCATTACTTAGCCACTTTGACGGATTAGTCGTATCTTCGCACGATGGAAAATCGTCGAAAAGAACAGCAGCATTATGAGAGTCATTGTTGACAACAAAATACCTTTCATTAAAGAAGCCATCGAAAAAATAGCCGACAGCGTGATTTATACTCCCGGCAGAGACTTCACTCCGGAGTTGGTAAAAGATGCCGATGCACTGATTATACGTACCCGCACCCGCTGCAACAAGGAATTGCTGGAAGGCAGTAAAGTCCGCTTCATTGCTACCGCCACCATAGGCTTCGACCATATAGATACGGAATATTGCCGTGAAGCAGGCATCGCTTGGACCAATGCCCCCGGATGCAATTCAGCATCCGTAGCTCAATACGTGCAATCAGCCTTACTATTATTGCAACAACTCAAAGGAGTACAACTGTCCGAATTGACATTAGGCATCATCGGCGTAGGCAATGTGGGTAGCAAAATAGCCCAAGTAGGGCAAGAACTAGGCATGCGTGTCCTGAAGAATGACCTGCCCCGGCAAGACAAGGAAGGAGAGAGAGATTTCAGTTCCTTGCAAGCACTCGCAGCAGAATGTGATATCCTCACCTTCCACGTACCTTTATATAAGGAAGGGCCATACAAAACATTCCATTTGGCAGACCATACTTTCTTCCGGTCATTAAAACGCTGTCCCGTCATTATCAATACCTCACGTGGAGAGGTGATTGAAACCAATGCGCTCCTGAATGCCTTAGAAGACGGACTGATTTCCGATGCCATCATTGATGTATGGGAGAACGAGCC
>ENA-OQAA01000997-OQAA01000997.1-human-gut-metagenome-genome-assembly--contig:-NODE-997-length-16437-cov-4.053587_pt1 | contig 16437 bp, 17 predicted proteins | sample MGYA00242489_ERZ504515 | MGnify/ENA primary metagenome ERZ504515 (study PRJEB26092, sample SAMD00036237) | human gut metagenome | host: Homo sapiens | study: EMG produced TPA metagenomics assembly of...
GTGTAGGAGGTTGTGATGTATGACAAAGATTTTGCCGAGCTTGTGAAAATTGCAGCGGAGAAATTAAAAGAAGATACCGTTTATAAAATGCTCACACGCAGCGAGGATTATCAAAAAGAAAGCGACGCAAGGGATAAGGCGGAACGAAACTATGAAAATCTTGATTTGACAATGGAACAGAGAAAGGTCTGTGATGTTTTTTTAGATTACAGAGATAGGCAGAGCTTGGAATACTCTGATTATTCCTATTTGGCAGGCTTATATGATGCGTTCCGTATCATGGCGGTCATTTTCCCTGACAGGTGGGATATGGAGCAGATACAGAAAGCCTTATCCTTAATTGAAAACTGAATATAGAAATGGATACATAGCCGATTGGTGTAACAGCCAGTCGGCTTTCTTGCGTTCAGAGCGAAGTACATAGCCGCCTTTGACAAAGCGGCTAAATAAAAGCGAAAGGAGGACGCTATATGTCAAATTGCAAAGTGATCGCTCTGACCAATCAGAAAGGCGGTGTGGGTAAGACCACCACAGCCGTCAATCTGGACGTGTGTCTATCAAAGCAGGGAAAGAAAGTCCTGCTTGTGGATGCAGACGCACAGGCGAATCTTACAATGTCGCTTGGCTATCCACGACAGATGATTTGCCATATCCCTTGCGACGATTATGCAGGACATCATCGACGATAAACCCTTTGATGTTCAAAAAGGCATCCTGCATCACAGCGAGGGTGTTGATCTGTTACCCTCAAATATTGAGTTATCAGGTCTGGAAGTAAGGCTTATCAATGCAATTAGCCGTGAGCGTGTTCTGACGACCTGTATTAACGAGGTCAAAAAGAATTACGACTATGTGCTTATTGATTGTATGCCGAGCTTGGGTATGCTGACAATCAACGCATTGGCGGCGGCTGACAGCGTGGTTATCCCGACACAGCCGCATTATCTTTCTGCAAAAGGTCTGGAGTTATTGCTTCGCTCTGTGTCAAAAGTCAGACGGCAGATCAATCCCCATCTTCGGATTGACGGTATCTTAATGACAATGGTAATGCCACGCACGAACATTTCTAAGGAAGTGACTGCATTGGTAAGGAGTGCATACGGTCAGAATATCAAAGTTTTTGATGCTCAGATACCACATTCTATCCGTGCAGTAGAAGCTACCGCAGAGGGAAAGAGCATTTTCGCCTACGACAAAGGCGGTAAGGTTGCCGCAGCTTATGAGCAGTTTGGAAAGGAGGTGGCACATATTGGCGAGAAGCAGAAAAAGCAGCATCGAGCTGACTGCATACGATGACCTTTTTCAGACAGACGAAAGCCGTGCAGAAGCGGCATTAAGTAAGATAAGGGATATTCCCATTTCTGAAATTGATGAGTTTCCAGACCATCCCTTTAAGGTTTTAATGGATGAGGATATGGAACAGCTTGTTGACAGCATAAAAAGAAACGGTGTAATGACACCTGCGACTGTCCGTTTGAAGGAGGACGGCAGATATGAGCTGATTAGCGGTCACAGGAGAAAAAAGGCTTGTGAGCTTGCGGGGTTGATACGCTGAAATGTGAGGTCAAGGAGTTTTCCCGTGATGAAGCCATTATTGTAATGGTGGAAAGTAACCTGCAAAGAACGACCATTTTGCCGAGTGAAAAGGCGTTTGCTATAAGATGCGGTTGGAAGCGATGAACAGACAAGGACAAAGATTAGATTTAACTTCGACACCAATGGTGTCAAAGTCACGGTCAAACGAGGAACTTGCCGACAAAGTTGGCGAAAGTCGTGAACAGATACGCCGCTATATCCGCTTAACTGAGCTTGTACCTGAAATTTTGCAAATGGTGGATGAGCGTCAGATTGCGTTTCGTCCTGCGGTAGAAATCTCTTATCTTTCCGAGGAACAGCAATATACTTTGCTTGAAGCGATGGAATATAATGACGCCACGCCCTCACTTGCACAGGCTATCAAAATGAAAAAGTATATGCAGGAGGGAAAGCTGACAGACGGGGTGATCAGTTCCATTATGGAAGAAGAAAAACCGAACCAGAGAGAAAAGCCTGCTTTCCGTGATGAAAGGATAACCAAGCTCATTCCCAAATCTGTACCCAAAGGGAAAGAATCCGATTTTGTGGTCAAGGCGTTGGAGTTTTATAACCGCCATCTGCAAAGAAGCAAGGCACAGGAACGATAGCCACACATCAAGGGACAGGTCTGTCTGCTTGGGGGGATAGCCTTTTTTTTCGCTTTCCCCCTCTCCACACCTCTCCCCCTTAATACTGCCAGTTACTATCCGAGAAAAGAAAAACAATAAGCTGCCAGAGGGCGGCTTTTTTCGGTTAGCAGGCAATATCTATTTTCAATATCAACAGGAGGTAAATGATGAAATTCAAAAAAATATTCCAAAAGGCTGCGGCTGTTGTGATGGCTGCGGTTACGGTATTCTCCGTACTGCCTGCCACCACAGCCTTTGCAGCCGTAGGAGATGTTGGTACGATTTCCTTTTCACACACTTATGACGGGAACGGAAATGCAATGAGGTACAATTCAAGTGCCAACATCAACGGTTATATCGCAGGCGGTACGGGTAACTATAAATACCGTATGTTTGTGGATGGCGACACAGCATTTTGTTTACAGCCGGGTGTACCGCTAAAAACGGGCAACACCTTGAAAGAAGCATCTTCTGAAGCATGGAACGCTCTTTCGGAAAGCCAGAAAAAAGCAGTTGGGCTTGCCCTGCTCTATGGGTATCAGGGAAACCGAGGAAATCTGTCTGGATCAGACGATGAGAAATGGCTTGCGACCCAGACTCTTGTATGGGAGTTTGTTACGGGGTGCCGTGAAGCCACAGGCTCATACCGCCAGACAAGCAGCACCGTGTACAGCCTGCACTTTGGTTCTCATTATCCAAACAGCGGAGCAAAGAAAGTCTATGATCAGATTGTTTCGCTGATGAGTAAGCACAATACCATTCCGAGCTTTATGTCAGGCGGGAAAGACGATATTACAAAGGAGTTTGTCTATAAAGACGGGAAATACAGTCTGACGCTGACAGATAAAAACGGTGTGCTGTCCGAGTATTCCTTTGTAAGTTCCAGCGATGCAGTCAGCGTAGCAAAATCTGGAAATAAGCTCACGCTCACATCAAAGAAAGCCTTTCATGGTTCTGTAAGGATTACAGCAACCCGAAACGGAGTGCCTGTGGTTAGTCAGAGTGCCAAACTGATTGCTTATGGTGATCCGAACTTGCAGGATGTTATTACAGGTGTAGAAAACGCTTCTCCTGTATCTGCCTATCTCAATGTGGAAACACCGACAGGTACGATTGCCCTGAAAAAGACTTCTGAGGACGGCGTTGTAGCAGGCATTCCGTTTACCATCAAGGGCGAGGGTATCAATAAGACGGTAACGACCGATGAAAACGGAAATATCACAGTAGAAGGTCTGTTCCCTGCCACTTATACCATCACAGAGCAGACCATTGACCGTTATGAACCACAGCAGACCCAGACGGTAACACTTATCGGCGGCAAGACAACCACAGTCAACTTCAACAACACCTTAAAGCGTGGCAGCCTTGAAGTAGTCAAGACTTCCGAGGACAATCTGGTGGAGGGCGTGAAATTCCATTTGTACGGCACATCCCTTAGCGGACTTGCAGTCGATGAGTATGCTGTCACCGATGGAAAAGGTGTAGCCAAGTTTGAGGATGTCCTGATCAGCGGCGACACCCCGTATGTGCTTGAGGAAGTGGATACAGCAATCCGCTATGTTGTTCCTGCATCCCAGACCGCACCGATTGAATGGAATAAGGTTACAAACCGCAGTTTCCAAAATATTCTCAAGAAATTCAATGTGACGGTAACTAAGACCGATGCAGAAACAGGAACACCGCAGGGGGACGCATCTTTGGCAGGTGCGGTTTATGGCATTTACAAGGGCGAAGAACTGATTGACACCTACACCACCGACGAAAACGGTCAGTTTACGACCAAGTATTATGTGTGCGGCGATGACTGGACAATCCGAGAAATCAGTCCGTCCGAGGGGTATCTTCTTGACCCGACTATTCATAAAGTCGGTGCAGAGCCAGAACTTTATGAGGTGGAATATAATTCTGTCGAAAATGATGTGAATGAGCAGGTTATCAAGGGAAATATCGCTATTATCAAGCATACCGATGACGGCGAAACAGGCATCGAAACTCCAGAAGAAGGTGCTGTCTTTGAGGTATTCCTTAAATCGGCAGGCAGCTTTGAGCAGGCAAAAGAAAGCGAGCGTGACAAGCTCGTCTGTGATGAGAACGGTTTTGCCCAGACAAAAGATATGCCTTATGGCATTTATACGGTAAAACAGACTTCTGGATGGGAAGGGCGTGAGCTGATGAAGCCGTTTGATGTGTTTATCAGTTCCGACGGTCAGACCTACCGCTATCTTATCAACAATGCCAACTTTGAAAGCTATATCAAGGTTGTGAAGAAAGATGCGGAAACAGGGAAAACCATCCCGTATGCAGGGGCAGGCTTCCAGATTTACGACCCGAACGGCAACCTTGTGACAATGACTTTCACTTATCCAGAAGTGACAACCATTGATACTTTCTATACTACCGCAGATGGCGAGTTGATCACCCCGCAGGCTTTGGAATACGGAAAAGGCTATTCCCTTGTGGAAGTACAAGCCCCGTACGGCTATGTGCTTGACTCCGAGCCTGTGTATTTTGATGTAGTGCAGGAAAATTCGGAGGAAGAAAGCGGAATTACCGTGATTGAGGTAGTACGATCCAATCTGGCACAAAAAGGTAGGATTACCGTAGAAAAGTCTGGAGAGATTTTTTCAAGTGTATCGGAAAACAACGGAATGTATCAGCCAAACTTTGCCGTAGGAAATCTGGAGGGTGCGGTTTATGAGATTACCGCAGCCGAGGATATTGTAACCTTAGAGGGAACAGTCAGAGCAAAAAAAGGTGAGGTGGTAGATACCCTGACCACAGGTGCAGACGGTACGGCAAAATCAAAGGAATTATATCTTGGAAAATATGAAGTGAAGGAAGTGACAGCACCGAATGGTATGGTGCTGAATGATGAAATTCACTCCGTCGAGCTTGTCTATGCAGGACAGGAAATTTCGGTAACAGAAACAGAAACGAGTTTCTACAACGAGCGTCAGCGTGTGGAAATCGACCTTGTAAAGAACCTTGAAACCGACGAGCATTTTGGTGTGGGCAATAACGGGAGATCTTTGATGTTGCCTTTGGGCTGTATGCAGAAAAGGAATTGACTGCCGCAGACGGTACGGTCATTCCTGCTGACGGACTGATTGAGATTATTACTCTTGACGAGAACGGAAATGGCAAGGTTAAGACTGACCTTCCGATGGGCAATTATTATGTGAAAGAGATTGCAGCAAACGAAGCGTATCTTACAAGTGATACGAAATACCCTGTAAACTTTGAATATGCAGGACAGGATACCGCCATCGTCCACCTTGCAGTCAATGACGGCGAACCCATTGAAAACAAGCTGATTTATGGTTCTGTAAGCGGAAAGAAAACCGATGAGGACGGCAAGGGCTTAGGTGGTGCTGTCATTGGCATCTTTAAGACCGGCACAGAAGAATTTACAAAAGAACATGCGATTTTAACTACCACATCAAAGGATGACGGTAGTTTTTCTTTTGCCAAAGTGCCGTATGGTTCTTGGATTATCCGAGAGGTAGAAAGTCCGAAAGGCTTTGTACTGTCCGAGGAAGAAATTCCTGTTACGATCGGCAAGGTGGATGAAGTTGTGGAAATCGAGCTTGTGAATGAATTTATCATAGGCAATATTGAGCTTACCAAAGTTGATAAGGATTATCCTGACAATAAGCTGACAGGTGCAGCTTTTGAAGTCTTTGCGGATACCAACAAAAACGGCGAGTACGACAAGGAAGATGAGCTGCTTGGCGAAATGTCTGAGCTTGGCGGCGGCATCTACCAGATGAGCGAGCTTCGATACGGAAAATATTTTGTCCGTGAAAAGACAGCACCAGAGGCTTTGTTCTTGATGAAAATGTCTACACCGTATTCATTGAGGAAAATGGCAAGACCTATGTGGTGGAAAATGAAGCAGGCAAAGGCTTTGTCAATGCCCCGCAGTCAGGCAGTCTTAAAATTGTCAAAACATCTTCCGATGGCAAGGTGGAAGGCTTCTCTTTCCGAGTGACAGGTGCAAATGGATATGACCAGACTTTTAAGACCGACAAAAATGGAGAAATCGTGATTGAAAACCTGCGTATCGGAGAATACACCATTTCCGAGGTCAGCGATAAGGCATCGGCAAACTATATCCTGCCTGCCGAAAAACAGATTACGGTCAAAGTGGGATCAACTACGGTTGTTCAGATGCACAATGAACTGCGTGACACCCCGAAAACAGGGGATGACTTCAATCCGTTCCTCTGGGGAGGACTGGCGGCAGTTTCCCTCATTGGTGCAGGTACGCTCTTGATCGCAGGGCTGAAAAAGAAGAAGAAGGAGGACTAAGGAATGGAAGTAAAGACGGTGATCGCCATTGTGCTTGTGATGTTCATTGTGGGCGGAGCAATCTGGCTGAACATCCGTAACCGAAAGAAGAAGTAAAGTGTCTGGGGGCAGCCTTTTCGGGCTGTCCCCTTTCCATATACGGAGGTATGTATGCAGAAATTGAGAACCATTGAGGATAAGGTGCGAGCCATTCTGAAAAAGGACGAGGAAGCCAGAAATGACGATATGGTGCTGTATCTGAAAGTATGTAACAGCTATTTTAAGGACGCAGGGGCGATGCCCTTTGCGGAAGTGATGTCGCAGTACCGTTATCTGGGACTGCCGAGCTTTGAGAGCGTGGGCAGGACACGCCGAAAGCTGCAGGCAGAACATCCAGAGCTTTTAGGCAGCATCCGTATCCAGAAGATCCGTGCCAAGCAGGAACAGAATTACAGGCGTTACGCCAAAGAATGAGAGGTGGCTTATGAACGAAGAAAAACGAATGAACGGCGGTTATGAAATTATTGAGAGCTGTCAAATCGGGCGTACAGAGCTTGTTATCGGGCATAACTCCAAAGCCCCGAACCTTATGTGTGTTGGTACTGTAAGGACGGATCAGATTATTTCTGGGGGTATTATTGCAATCAGCTTTCCGAAGCAAGGGATAAGCTGAATGAACGCTATCAGAACGAGTGCAGGATGCCCTATAACCAACCAGAAAAGAAACAGAGGAATCACAATGACCGAGAACGCTAAGAAAAAATATGATTGTGCGACCTGCCTTATCCCCGCTATAAGGAAGGGACGGTTATTTTCTGCGATGTATGTATGCAGAAGATTTTAGACAGGAAGAAAGAAAAACAGCGACAGGAGGATGGGAATGAGTAAGGAAAAACGAATGGCAGGCTCTTATGAGATTGAGCAGAGCATTTATATCGGCGAAAAGGAAGTGCTGTTTGGGGTAAATAAGGCGGAAGAATATCCCTTTATGGTCTGTTACTGTTCTTATAACAATCCCCTGTCTGCCCCGTGGTGTACGGAAGCTATTGGTACGGACGATTATCTGGAAGCGATGCAGGTGTTTACAGACCGAGTACAGGCACAGATCGAGCTTGTAAAAACGGAGCAGGAACAATACCGCTTTGATAAAACACCGTTTACTGTTTCCGACTGTATTCCCGATAATCACAGCTCGAATATCGTCGGCAAGGTGGTGGTTATCAACGCCGAGCCGAAACGATATGAATATCAGCACGCTGCCTATCAGCTTGTATTGGCAGACGGTGGACACGGTGCAACAGGCGGCAGAGGGCAGGCGGTGTTTGGCACTTGCCTTGCCACAGGTGAGCGTGCAGATGGGAAAGATATGATGTGCTTGGGGAAATCAAGCCAGAAAAAATGCCAGAGTGGGCAAAGGAAGCTCTCACAAAACTGAAAGTACAGCAGAAAGAGAAAAAAACGCACAGTCGGGAGGAACGCTGATATGGAGATACGACCATTAACCCCGACAGAACAGAAATACACTTATGCCAAAGTATGCAGATTGAGGGGCAGACAGGTACAATCGGACATCTGCGTGGAGATTTTGCAACAACAGGCTATGGCTTTTATACCACTTGGTTTGATACCAGACCCCAATGGAAAACGGACGAATTTAAGGCAGACCTTGATACCGTCATCAATGCTTTGCGGGAGGATAAGGGACTTTTGCACAACCGTTATGATATGGGTGCTTTTGCAAGGAAATATCCTGAAAGTGCGATGCAAGGGAATTATTGTACGGAATATGGTTTTCGTGTGGACACAGGAAAGCACGCTTTTCTATTTCGGTGCAATCCCACCAAAGGCGATTATAACTTTTACTGTTATTGCTATGTGAAGGAATGGCTGAATCAGCATATGGAAAAAGCTGAGCAGGGCATCCGTTTTATTGATACGCAGTATAAAGAACTGTTCCGTATCCCAGACGGTGGGAAGATTATGGTAACGACCGCTTGGGGCGAAAAACGGGAATACACCTGCCGCTTTATTGACGAATATCATACGGAGGTCGGTAACAACCTGTATCATATCGGTGAGTTTGCCGAGTTTCTGCACAAAAACGGTGCAGCCTGTGATCCGATCAGTAAAGAGCCGCAGGCAACAAAAGCACCGAAGCACAAAGACTATGAACGATAGGAGGGATGGGACAATGGCAGTCAACCAGAAAGCGGTAAAGGTTTTGAATAAAGTCTTTGAAGCAGGCTTTGCAGATGAAAAGGCAATCGCTTCTATGACAATGGACGATATTCTTTCCATGCAGGGCATTACGGTGGCAGATATTACCCTGATCAACGACCTGCAAAAGAGTATCAAATCGAACAAGGTCATTTCCTTTCTTGGTGGTGGTATGAATGAGTGAAAAAAGAATGATCCATTCAAAAATGAAGAAAACGGGATTGAAGTTTCTGTTCCAGACGGAGGTATGCTTCGGCTGTTTTCTGAAAACGGGGATGCACAATGTGTCCTTTGCCGCTATGTAGATGAAAACCACACAGAGATTGACGGTGTTCTGTATGACACCAAAGACTTTATCAGACGAATGAAACACAATAAAATCAGTTACGCTCCTGCCTGATCGCAGGGGCAGATAACAAGGAGGTGTAAAGAAAATGGCTGCAAAGTATCAGCTAATCACGGAGCTGTATCGGCGTACAGGCGTGTCGGTTGCGAAAAGTCCGCAGGCGTGGCAGAGTTTTCTGTCCTCTGCCTGCCGCAACTATAAGTGCCGCTTTGACGAACAGCTCTTAATCTATGCTCAACGCCCCGATGCCGTAGCTGTGGCAGAGCTTGGCACTTGGAATAAACTCTTTAAGCGGTGGGTAAATAAAGACAGCAAAGGGATTGCCGTGTTCGACCCAAAAGGTCGTAGGAACACGCTGAAATACTACTTTGATATATCCGATACCCACGAGGGTTATTATGGAAGTCGTCCTGTTCCGATCTGGCAGATGGATGAGCGATATGAGCAGGCAGTAAAGGAAAGGCTTTCTGACCGTTTCGGAGAGATTGAAGAAACAGACTTGGCGGAAACACTTTTTAAGACTGCTGAGAACGCTGTGGAGGACAATCTTCCCGATTACCTGTCACAGCTCAAAAGCGTAACTCAAGACAGTTTTTTAGAGGGACTGGATGAATACAACATTGAAGTGCTGTATAAGAGGCTTGCGGTCAACAGCGTGGCATTTATGCTGATGAGCCGCTGCGGTCTGGATGTAAAGGAATATTTTGACCGAGAAGATTTTGCCGACATTGTGAATTTCAATACGCCCCATACGATAAATGCAATCGGGATTGCCACGAGCGATATATCGGAGATGGCACTTCGGGAAATTTCCGCAGCTATCCGAAATGTGCAAATGGAAGCAAGAGGAGAAAACCGCACCTTTGCACCAAAGTCCCAATCCCGTTATGATGTAGCAGAAAACAGCCCGAAAGGAGTGAAAATAATGAGCGAAATCACATACACAAGGCAGGGGGATTATCTTATTCCCGACCTAACATTACCGACAGAGCCAGAGCTTCCGCTTGGCAGATACGCTATGATGCACAGGGAGTATCTGGAGCAGCACAAGAGAGTGACCTATCTGAACCTGCTGACAGAGGGGATGCTAAATCAGCATCTTTACGAGGTGGAACAGACGGCACTCAAACGGTTGGAGCTTCTGACGAAGCAGCTCTCAATGGAGCAGGGCGTGACGGAGGAACTGAAGGAAAAAGCCCCGATGCAGTGGGTAGGATTGATGAACAACATCCGCAGCCAAGCGGAGGAAGTCATCTTGACGGAACTGATTTACAGCTAAGCATTGCCAATGAGGAAGAAGTAAGTGCCAATCTTCCAACGGTTGAACAGCAGATAGAAAAAATCACACAGGCAGAGGATGAAAAGTCCTCTGCTTTTGTCGTTTCACAGGAAGATATTGACTCTGTTTTGCAAATGGGCAGTAGTTATGATAAGAGCAAATACCGCATCTATCGTCAGCTTCAGAAAAATAGTGACAGCAAAACAAACATTGAATTTCTCAAAAAGGAATATGGTACAGGCGGCGGAACACACATTTTTCCAGACGGGACACAGGGCGGAAGATGGGCAGACAGTAAAGGAATCGCCATTGAAAAACAGGGTTCTTATACTGATCCAGCCTGCGATTATCTTGGTCGAAGGTGGAAAAACGCCTGCGTGAGCTTATCAAGAATGACCGCTATTTAAACCCAAAAGAGAAAGACCATTATGCGGACTATCTGGAACAGGTATCTGCACCGCAGTATGAAATCGACACCCAGAGAAAACTTGTAAGACAACGGTTTATCCAGTCTAAGCAGGCACTTTCCCCTGCTGACAAACGGGACAGCCTTGCCCTGCGTCTGTCTGATTTTATCCGTGATTTGGACGGTTATGAAAAAGAGCTTTTGTCGCAGGTAAATCGTACCGACCTTGCAATATAAATGACAGGCAGATGGAGGAACAGCTTTCTGATCCTGCGACGGTGCAACAGCTTCTTGATTTTCTGGCTTTGGTACAAGGTAAAACGAGCGACACTTACAGCCGCAGTAATGCGTGGTATTTTTCCAAAGAACTGACGGAGCTGCATCCAATGCACTACCTCTGTCACGAGGGCGATGTGGTGTATCTGGGGGCAGACAAATATGAAGTGCAGTCGGTGACTGAGGATAGGGTGACTTTGCAGAATGTGCAGTTCCCGATTTTGATGCAGGCGTACAATCATACGAAACTAAGCGAACTTCTGAACAAAAACCCTGCTAATGACCATCTCAAAGTCGTAGTAACCGACAGGCAGAAATCAGAAACACTCACCGAGAAAAAGCCTGACAGCTTAGAATTTTCTATCGGCTTTTCCGAACATCCCTGCTTTTATGCAGACGGATTAGGCGATGATATTGAGATCAGTTTTGCATTAGGAAATAAATTACTCGGTATTTTGGATGAGAAACAACACCGTGAAAGGCAGGATGAGAGTAAAAAAGTCGGGTGGTATAAAAAAACTGACTTTCAGATAAACGCAGTAATCAATGGAGAAAACTTCCGATATGATGGGCGATTTGACATCGGTGACGGTGAGGGCGATTTAATTGCTCATTTGAAAAACCATTATGACTATTGCCTGTCGCCGAACTGTCCGTTTATCCCAGAGTGGAAAAAGCAGGGCGAGGATGCGTATCGGAAAAAGATGGAAAGCCTGCGGTGGGGGCGTGAGGTGTTTATTCCCTATTTGGAACAGCACACCGAATTGTCGCAAGAAGATGAAATGCAGCTTGATGCATTTATGGCGTCTGAAAGTTATTGGTATAAAGAGAAAGAAGAACTATTAGAGCAGGCTAAAAAATTCATTGATGACTATGCCTATAAAAAATATGGTCAATCTGATAGGGTGGATTATTCTGACCTGTCAAAAATAGAGATTGCGACGGCTACTACTGAGGATGGTCAGCGTAAGTTTATGGTTATGCTCGATCTTGAGAACTACCGTATGAAATTTTATGAGAATGGTAAATGCACGGATTATACAGAGTATCTTAGCCTTGCTGATATGATAGCAGCCGACATTTCTCATTCAGATTTTGAAAGTTTCGTGTTAGAACGGGCTGAAAAATATAATCAACTTTATCGTGAGGAAAAGACCGAAGCAGTACCAAAAGATACGGATAGATTAAACGCAAGAGAACTGGAAAGCTCAAGGGAACAGTTGAGTGAGCCAATAGAGGATGACTTTATCGGCAGGGAAATTGTTCTTGATAACCGCCGCTATGTGATCGAGCGTATCAGCGAAATCAGCGGTGATGTGTCAATGCGGGATGTGACTTTCCAAAATCAAGCAGGTATTCCGATAAACCGTGTGGAGAAAATTGGTTATATCCGCAGCCTTTTGGAACGGGAAGTATTACCACCCGAAAAAGAAAATGTAGATGTTCCTGTTCCGTCTGATGACCGTCGAAACTTCCGTATTACGATGATGCTTTAGGCGTGGGCGGTGCAAAGGAGAAATTCAGAAACAACATCGCAGCGATCCAGACACTTCACGAGCTTGAGATTGAAAACCGCCTTGCAACGCCAGAGGAACAGGAAATTCTCTCAAAGTATGTCGGCTGGGGAGGTCTGTCACAGGCATTTGATGAAAATAATGCAGCGTGGGCAGATGAGTTTATAGAGCTTTATGAGAACCTCTCCCCAGAGGAATATCGTGCGGCAATGGAATCGACACTTACTGCCTTTTATACTCCGCCCGTGGTAATCAAGGCGATGTATGAGGTGCTTGACCGTCTGGGCTATGAGAAAGGAAATATGTTAGAGCCGTCTTGTGGCACAGGAAACTTCTTTGGTCTGATCCCTGAAAAGATGGCAGGATCAAAGCTCTATGGCGTGGAGTTTGATGATCTGACTGGCAGGATTGCAAAGCAGCTTTACCAGAAAGCCACCATCGCCGTACAGGGGTTTGAAGATACCAAACTGCCAGACGATCATTTTGATGTGGTGCTTGGCAATGTACCTTTTGGAGATTTTCGGGTCAACGACAGCCGCTACGAACAGCAGAAATTCCTTATCCACGACTATTTCTTTGCAAAAGCCCTTGATAAAGTAAAAGCAGGCGGCGTTGTAATGCTCCTTACCTCAAAAGGCACAATGGATAAGGCAAGTCCCGAAGTACGAAAATATATCGCCCAGAGAGCCGAGCTTTTAGGGGCGATACGGCTTCCAGACAACACCTTCAAAGCCAATGCGGGAACGGAAGTTACAAGTGACATTCTGATCTTAAAAAAGCGTGACCGAGTTATGGAGATAGAGCCAGAGTGGGTACACCTTGACACGGACGAGAATGGGATCACAATGAACCGCTATTTTGTAGAGCATCCAGAGATGGTGCTTGGAACAATGCAGATGGAAAGCACCCGTTTCGGTATGGATACTGCCTGTAAAGCAGATAAAGAACATTCCCTTTCCGAGCTTTTATCGGAAGCGGTGCAGCGTATCAATGGGGAAATCACAGCACAGGAAAATCAGATTGATGAAATCTCCGATGAACAGGCAGAGAGTATTCCTGCCGACCCTTTGGTACGGAACTTTTCTTATACTTTAGTGGATGGCAAGGTTTACTTCCGAGAAAATGATGTGATGACCCCTGCCAAAGTATCTATGACTGCCGAAAACCGTATCAAGGGATTGGTGAAGATCAGGGACTCTGTCCGCAGGCTCATTGACTATCAGACCAACGATTACCCTGATGAAGCGATACGAAAGGAGCAGGAACAGCTTAACCGCTTGTATGATACCTTTACGGGGAAGTACGGGCTTATCAATAACCGAGGGAATTATCTTGCCTTTGCATCCGATGAAAGCTATTTTCTGTTATGTTCCCTTGAAGTGCTTGACGATGATGGGAAATTTAAGCGGAAAGCGGATATGTTCACGAAACGGACGATCAAACCGCACCGTACTGCAACTTCTGTGGAAACCGCAAGCGAAGCCCTTGCCCTTTCTATTGGAGAAAAAGCCTGTGTTGATTTAGGTTATATGGAACAGCTTACAGGGAAAACACAGGAGGAACTGATTGCAGATTTGCAGGGCGTTATCTTTCGTGTACCCAATGCCGAGCCTGCCCGTTATGTGACTGCGGATGAGTACCTTTCTGGAAATGTAAGGGAAAAGCTGACGGTTGCAGAAATTGCGGCAAAGCAAGACCCGTCGCTGTCTGTCAATGTGGAAGCCTTAAAACAGGTTATTCCCAAAGACCTGCCTGCCAGTGAAATCGCTGTGCGTCTTGGTACGACTTGGATACCGCAGGAGGATATTCAGCAATTTGTGATGGAACTTTTAACCCCGTCACAACACGCAAGAGGCAGGATCAAAGTCCGCTATACACCATATAATGGCGATTGGTTTATCGAAAATAAAACTTCCGATTACGGGAATGTCAAGGCGGACAGCACTTACGGTACGAAAAGAGCTTCCGCCTATCGTATTATCGAGGACACGCTGAATCTGAAAGATACCCGTATTTTTGATTATGTGTATGATGAACACGGAAACAAAAAGCGGTGTTCAATCATAAGGAAACCACAGCGGCACAGGCAAAGCAGGAAGTGATTAAACAGGCGTTTCAGGATTGGATATGGAAAGACCCTGAGCGAAGAAACCGCCTTGTCCGTTACTATAACGACACTTTCAACAGTATCCGTACCCGTGAGTATGATGGAAGCCATATCACTTTTGGCGGGATTAGTCCAGAAATTCAGTTAAGACCGCATCAAGTGAACGCTATTGCCCATATCCTTTATGGAGGGAATACACTTCTTGCCCATAAGGTAGGTGCAGGCAAGACCTTTGAAATGGTCGCTGCCGCACAGGAGAGCAAGCGTCTGGGACTGTGCAATAAGTCCATGTTTGTTGTGCCAAATCACTTAGTCGGACAATGGGCGTCTGAGTATTTAAGGCTGTATCCCTCTGCCAATATCCTTGTGACAACGAAACAGGACTTTGAAACAGCGAACCGAAAAAAGTTCTGTTCCCGTATTGCCACAGGCGATTATGATGCGGTCATCATCGGACATTCCCAGTTTGAAAAAATTCAGATGAGCGTGGAAAGGCAGTACGAGCAGCTTCAGAAACAGCTTGACGATATTGAGCGTGGGATTGAAGATGTGCAGAAATCAAATGGCGAGCAGTTCACAGTCAAACAGCTCATGAAAACAAGGAAAGCCATTGAGCAGAAGCTCAAAAAACTCAACGATACCAAACGAAAGGACAATGTGATTGACTTTGAGCAGTTAGGCGTTGACAGGCTTTTTATTGACGAGAGCCATTTTTACAAAAACCTCTACCTCTATACCAAGATGCGAAATGTGGGCGGTATTGCCCAGACCGAAGCCCAGAAAAGCTCTGACCTCTTTATGAAGTGCCGCTATCTGGATGAAATCACAGGCAACCGTGGCACGATTTTCGCTACGGGAACACCGATCAGTAACTCAATGGTCGAGATGTACTCCGTGCAGAGATACTTGCAGTATGATACACTTGTAAGGAACGGTTTGCAGCATTTTGACAGTTGGGCGTCCACTTTTGGTGAAACCATCACAGCATTAGAGCTTGCCCCTGAAGGGACAAACTACCGAGCAAAGACAAGGTTTGCGAAATTCTATAACCTGCCAGAGCTGATGTTAATGTTTCGAGAAGTAGCTGATATTCAGACTGCCGATATGTTAAAACTCCCTGTGCCAAAGGTCAACTATCACAATATCAAGACCAAGCCAAGTGAGATACAGATAGAAATGGTAGCTTCTCTTGCTAAGCGGGCAGAAAAGATAAGGGCAAGGCTTGTTGAGCCGCAGGTCGATAATATGCTGAAAGTGACCAATGACGGACGAAAACTTGCCCTTGACCAGAGAATGATTGACCGATGCTGCCTGACGACCCAGAAAGCAAGGTCAACACCTGTATCGACAATGTGCATCGCATTTGGGAGGAACACGCTGACACAAAGGCGGCACAGCTTATATTTTGCGACCTTTCCACGCCGAAGAATGATGGCTCATTTAATGTTTATGATGATATACGGGAGAAACTGATCCGCCGTGGCGTTCCTGCTGAGCAGATACGCTTTATCCATGAAGCGACTACCGATGTGCAGAAAAAAGAGTTATTTGCGAAGGTCAGAAGCGGCGAGGTGCGTATTTTGTTAGGCTCTACAGAAGATGGGGGCAGGTACGAATGTGCAGGACAGGCTTGTGGCACTCCATAATTTAGATTGCCCGTGGCGACCAAGCGATGTAGGACGGATTTTGCGGACATTCAAAATAAAAAAGAATGTGGAGGTAACAGACAATGGCAAAATCATTATTTGAGGAACTGGGCGGCAAATACGAAAGGCAAGGGGATTATTTGATACCGTGC
>ENA-OQAA01000998-OQAA01000998.1-human-gut-metagenome-genome-assembly--contig:-NODE-998-length-16428-cov-1.861236_pt1 | contig 16428 bp, 19 predicted proteins | sample MGYA00242489_ERZ504515 | MGnify/ENA primary metagenome ERZ504515 (study PRJEB26092, sample SAMD00036237) | human gut metagenome | host: Homo sapiens | study: EMG produced TPA metagenomics assembly of...
CTTCTACAAGTGGTAGTACGACAGGTCTTATCTTCGTTCTTTGTTTCGTATTTGTATACCTGTTGTTGAGTGCTCAGTATGAAAGTTACATTCTTCCGTTGGCTGTATTGCTTTCAGTACCGTTTGGTTTGATGGGTAGCTTCATTTTCGTCAATGGTTTCAGTGCCCTGGGAAGCATACCTGCTCTGAAGATGATTATCGGATCTATGTCCAATGACATTTACATGCAGATTGCCTTGATTATGTTGATGGGTCTGTTGGCTAAGAATGCGATTTTGATTGTTGAGTTCGCTCTTGACCGCCGTAAGCAGGGAATGAGTATATCCTGGGCAGCCGTATTGGGTGCTGCAGCTCGTTTGCGACCGATCTTGATGACCTCTCTTGCAATGATCGTCGGTTTGCTTCCGTTGATGTTTGCATTCGGTGTAGGTGCTCACGGTAACCGTACACTGGGATCTTCAGCCATCGGTGGTATGTTGATTGGTATGATTCTGCAGATCTTCATTGTTCCGGTATTGTTTGTAATCTTCCAGTGGTTGCAGGAAAAGGTTAAACCGATGGAATGGGATAGCTTGGACGAAAGTGAAGTGGAAGCAGAGATTGAACAGTATTCTCCTACTAAAAAATGATTAGACGAACATGAAGAAACAGATAATAGGAATGATGTGTCTGGCTGCTATGATGAGCAGTTGCCACATTTACAAATCATACGATCGTCCGGAAACGATAGATGCTTCAGGCATCTATCGTGATCCGGCATCAGCAACGGACACGCTGGCTGCTGATACGACCAATATGGGAAATCTGCCATGGAAGGATATTTTCCGCGATGCCAAGTTGCAAGCTTTGATCGAAGAAGGGCTGGCAAATAATGTGGACATGCAGGCAGCAGCTCTTCGTGTACAGGAAGCAAAGGTAATGTTGACATCTGCAAAGTTGTCTTATTTACCTTCCATCAACCTGGTTCCTCAGGGAACAGCTACCAGCATGGATGGAGGCACTTATGTAAAGGCTTATCAGTTGCCGGTTGCAGCAAGCTGGGAACTTGACTTCTTCGGAAAGATTCTGAATACCAAACGTGGCCAGAAAGTAGCATACGAACAAAGCAAGTATTCAGAGCAGGCCGTACGCTCTCAGATTATTTGTGGCATTGCCAATATGTATTACTCTTTGCTGATGCTTGACCGTCAGGTAGAGATTACGACTGAAACAGCTGCTATCTATAAGGAAAATGTCCGTGTCATGGAAGCTATGAAAATAGCCGGTATGACAACTGAAGCTGCCGTTGCCAGATGCGTGCTGCCAGTCATCAGTAGAAGCTTCGCTGATGGAGTTGAAACGTCAGGTTCGTGAGACTGAGAACTCTCTGTCTGTTCTGCTGGCAAAAGCTCCGCAGACGATTGACCGCAATACGCTGGATGAACAGGTGATGCCGGAAGAACTGGCTGCCGGTGTTCCGATGCAGTTGCTTGAAAACCGTCCGGATGTGAAGATTGCAGAAATGACTCTGGCTTCGGCTTATTATACAACGAACTCAGCACGTGCTGCTTTCTATCCGGGACTGAACATTACGGCTACTGCCGGCTGGACAAACGGTTCTGGTATTTCTGTGGCAAATCCCGGACAGTTCATGCTGCAGGCACTGGCTTCTCTGGCTCAGCCGATTTTCAATCACGGCAAGCTGATTGCTAATTTGAAGGTATCCAAGGCAGAAGAAAAGATTGCCCAGATGAATTACCAGCAGACTATTCTGGAAGCAGGTAAGGAAGTGAGCGATGCTTTGTATCTGTTTGATACGCAGAATAAGAAACTGATCGAAGATCGTGGACAGGTTGAACAGCTGGATAAGGCAGTTACTTATACGAAAGCTTTGTTCCAGAGTGGAGATGCAACTTATCTGGAAATTCTGACCGCCCAGCAGAATCTGTTGAGCGCCAGTTGAGTGAAGTTTCTGATAATTTCCAGCGCATGCAGGCTGTTATCAATCTGTACAGCGCATTGGGAGGCGGTAGAGAATAAGTAACCTTAAAATATGTAACTATGATTAGTCCTTTGGCTTATGTAGATCCTTCTGCAAAGATCGGATCCAATGTAACGGTTCATCCGTTTGCCTATATCGACAAGAATGTCGAAATAGGCGATAATAATGTCATTATGCCCTATGCCAGCATTATGAGTGGTGCGCGTATAGGAAACGGAAATACGATTTATCAGGGAGCGGTGATTGCAGCCGTTCCTCAGGATTTTGCGTTTACGGGCGAAGAAACGATCGCACGTATCGGTAATGACAATGTGATTCGTGAGAATGCCGTGATTATTCGTGCCACACATGCCGGACATGAAACAAAGGTGGGTGATGGAAACTTTATCATGACGGGAGCACGTTTGTCGCATGATGTAGAAGTCGGTAACCGCTGTATTATCGGTAACGGCTCTCAGGTATCCGGTAACTGCCGGATTTATGACTGCGCGATTCTGACTTCAAATGTCCTGATGCAGGGTAATACCGTTTGGGAAGTTACTCCATCGTGCAGGGAGGTTGCCGTTTTATCAAGGATATCCCTCCGTTTATTGTTGCTGCTCACGAGCCGATCGCTTTCTATAGCATCAATACGAAGGTGCTGGAGCATGCCGGTTTCTCAGAAACACTGATCAAACATATTGCTCAGGCTTATCGTATTCTTTACAAGGCCAATACATCGCAGCGCGATGCTTTGCTCCGTATCAAGGAACAGATCCTAACGGACCGGAGATCGAACAGATCATTGAGTTTGTACAGACTTCTCAGTTGGGAATTATCCATTAATAGCGGGTATGGAGACGTTAAGACGAAAGAGAAATGACAAGGTAAAGCTGAAAGAACAAATTGTGGAAACCGCAATGGAGGCTTTCACAAAGTTGGGAATCCGGTGTGTACGCATGGATGACATCGCTCTTTCCCTTTCCATCTCCAAACGCACTTTGTACGAACTGTTTCGTGACAAGGAAAATCTTTTGCTTGAAGGATTGCGTATGCAACAGCAGCAAGTGAACGAAGCAATGATTGAGGTTACCACCAGGACTGAAAATGTCCTGGAGGTAATCTTTGCTTTTTATAAAAGAAAGTTGTCAGAACTCTGTAACCTGAATCCTCAGTTCTTTCGGGATCTGCGTAAATATCCCAAGGTGTTGGACTATATGCGTGAAGAACGGAAAAAATATGATTCGGCAATTTTGAAGTATTTCAATAGGGGAGTAGAGCAGGGAATCTTCCGTCCTGATATAAATTTTGATATCATCAATCAGGCAATGGTTATGCAGATGGACCTGCTGATCTATTCCGATATGCTCGAGAGTTATCCGCTTGTGGAGATTTATAGCGAGATAACCCTGCTGCATATGAGAGGCATCACGACAGCGAAAAGGCTACTGAATGTCGATGCTTTTTTATGCCAAATGAAGGAAAAGCAGTTCGTTTAGAACGAAGTCCTCAAAAAACCGCTATCTTTGCATCGTTTTAGCGGTAAATCATGAAAAATAAAATAGTTGCTACGTTTCTTTTGACGCTTCTGGTCGTAGTGGGCCTGGAAGCCATGTATTTTCTCCCCAAGCTGTCGTTGGGAGGAAAACCTTTGCGAAGAGTAGATCTGCTGTCAGATGTACGTCCGGATAAGTCGAACCTGCTCCGCTGGTTGCCGATTCGGATACACTGGTACTTCCGCCTCCGGTACGTCCTGCATTTGTTGATACATGCAAGACGGGGCTGACATGCATTGAAGACTATTCCGATTCGACGAAACGTGGCGGTCTCCGTTTCTTTTATGAAGCGTTGCTGCAGAGACAGTCGCTCGGACGTCCTGTCCGCATTGCTTATTTCGGCGACTCTTTCATCGAGGCAGACATCCTGACCTCTGACCTGCGCAATATGTTGCAGAAACGTTTTGGCGGATGCGGGGTAGGATATGTGCAGGTGACTTCCCGTATCTCCGGTTACCGTCCCACGGTAGGTCATTCTTTCTCGGGATGGAACAGCCATTTCACGACCGATTCCATTGGCTTTGACCGCTCCCGTCAGGATATTTCCAACTCTTATTCACAGGCTTCTGCTGGAGCTTCTGTCACCTTGAAGGGGCAGCGCAAGTATACTTCCCTGCTGGATACCTGCCAGGTATCTACTTTCTATCTGCTGGCTCCCGATTCGGTGGTCTTGTCGGCTGAGGTAAACGGCCGGGAACCGGTGACTTATGCTCTGGCTGGTGATAGTGCATTGCAGGCCGTTTTCCGTCAGAGGTAATATCGGAAGTGTTCGCTGGAAAGTGTTGAAGTCGGCTCCGAATGCCCTGTTTTATGGAGTGACGATGGATCCCGAGAGCGGAATCGTGGTCGATAATTTCAGTACGAGAGGCAGCAGCGGTCAGCAGCTGGGAAACATTCCGATGAAAATCTTGAGAGATTACAACCGTCTGCGTCCGTATGATCTGATTGTTCTTCAGTATGGACTGAATGTCGCTTTCGAAGGCGGAGTGAACTATTCTTATTATAAGAATCCGATGATTAAAGTGGTAGAACACCTGAGAAAAGCCTTTCCTCAGGCTTCGATTCTGATTGTCGGAGTGGGCGACCGTGAATATCGTGATGAAGACGGCAACTTGCGCACCATGCCGGGCGTGAAGAATCTGATCCGTTATCAGCAGGCCCTGGCCGCTGAAACACACACGGCCTTCTGGAACATGTATGAAGCAATGGGAGGAGAAGGAAGTATCGTTGATATGGTAAACAGCAAGCCTTCCATGGCCAATTATGATTATACGCACATTAATTTCCGGGGTGGCAAGCATCTGGCAGGCATCCTGTTTGAAACCCTGATGTACGGTATGGAGCAATATGAGAAACGCAAAGCCTATGAAACTGAGTAGTACCGGGATATGGAAGCTTTTCTGGATTGTTCTGCTGTGTCTGCCGGGCTGGAAGGAGATGCATGCACAAGATCCGCTTCCGGAACAGCCGCCGCATGACAAGAATTCGGGGCCGGTGTATTCCAGCAGTGAGATGCAGAAGCTGATGCGTTTTGTGGAGGTCGAAGACCCATGCCGGCATCGTTCAAGAATACACAGGAGAACCGGATTGATGATCCCACCGGTTCACTGAACGCATTCTGGGAATCCCTGCAACGGCTGGACCGTCCTGTGCGGATTGTACACATCGGTGATTCGCACGTGCGAGGCATGTTTTCCCTTATATTATGCGCAAGGCACTGGAAGCCGATTTCGGAAGTGAGGCCGTGTTGATCAGCCGGTGACCTACCGTTCTTCGGGACTGGCTCAGGAAACGGGTGTTTCGGGCATCGTTTACCACATCATGGGCATAAACGGAGCGACATGTGCTTCTTTCTCTACCCCTGAAAATCTGCACGCTGTGGCGGGACTGGATCCCGATCTGATCATCGTGTCGTTTGGAACCAACGAGGCTCATGGAAGAAACTATTCTGCCGAAGAACACAGACGGCAGCTTACCAGCTTTTTTACGGAACTGAAAAACCGCTGTCCGCATGCTGCTTTTCTGCTGACCACTCCTCCGGGAGCTTATATGCGCAGCGGAAGACGGGGAAAAACCATCAACACCCGTACTCCCCGTGTGGTGGAAACGGAGAAACGTTTTGCCGCAGACAACGGCTGGCACTCTGGGATCTTTATGACATTGCCGGAGGACAGGAACGGGCTTGCCGCAACTGGACGGCTGCTAATATGTTCCAGCGTGACCGGATTCATTTCACGCAAGAGGGTTATGTTTTGCAAGGATTATTATTACATGAAGCATTTATAAAGGCATACAACGATTATGTGGCAACTAAACTGGACTGATACAACTTTGATTGACTGGCACAAACTGGCTGAAGTACTGACTTATGATCCCCGCAGCCGATGATTTTCAGCAGCGGAGTATTTCTGTTGCTCTTTCTGGGATTCAGCTTTGTCTATATGCTTTTGCAGAAACGGACAACGGCCCGTCTGCTGTTCGTCACACTGTTCTCTTATTATTTCTATTATAAGAGCAGCGGTGTTTATTTCTTTCTGCTGGGTACTGTAACGGTAACCGACTTCTGGCTGGCTCACGTCATGGACCGCACCCAGTCGCCGCTGAAGCGGAAAGGCTTGTGGCAACCAGTCTGCTGGTCAACCTCGGTCTGCTCTGTTATTTCAAGTATACCAATTTCTTCTATGAGATGCTGGCTCCCTTGTGGGGAGGCGAATTCCATCCGCTGGACATATTCCTGCCGGTGGGCATTTCGTTCTTTACATTTCAGTCACTCAGTTATACCATTGATGTCTATCGTCGCGATCTCCGTCCGCTGGACAGTCTGCTGGACTATGCTTTTTATGTATCGTTCTTTCCGCAGCTTGTGGCCGGACCGATTGTGCGGGCCCGTGACTTTATTCCCCAGATCCGCCGTCCGCTCTACGTCAGTTCCGAGATGTTCGGACAGGGAATTTTCCTGATCGTCAGCGGTCTGTTCAAGAAAGCTGTGATTTCCGACTACATCAGTGTCAATTTCGTAGAACGAATCTTCGACAATCCCGGCCTGTATTCCGGTGTCGAAAATCTTTTCGGCGTTTATGGATATGCCCTGCAGATCTATTGCGATTTCTCCGGATACAGTGATATGGCTATCGGCATCGCCTTCTGCTGGGATTCCGCTTCCCGATCAACTTCAATTCGCCCTATAAGTCTGACAGTGTGACCGACTTCTGGCACCGCTGGCATATTTCGCTTTCAACCTGGTTGCGCGATTACCTTTATATTTCGCTGGGAGGTAACCGCAAAGGGAAATTCCGTACCTATGTCAATCTGATTCTGACCATGCTGCTGGGCGGGCTCTGGCATGGTGCTTCGTGGAACTTCATTGTGTGGGGAGGACTTCATGGCGTGGCACTGGCCGTTCATAAGTTCTTCCGCAGTCTGCTGAAGCGTCCCAAGACGTACCGCAGTACGGGAATCCGTCGCTTCTTTGCGGTACTGATCACTTTCCATTTCGTATGCTTCTGCTGGATTTTCTTCCGCAATACCACATTCGAGGCTTCGCTGACAATGATCCGTCAGATCGGTACAGCCTTTCATCCGGAAGTATTCGTACAGCTCGTCACGGGCTACTGGAAAGTCTTTGCACTGATGGGAGTGGGCTATCTGCTTCACTGGTGTCCCGACCGCTGGCAGGATGCCTGCGGACGTCTGGTGGTCCGTACTCCGCTGGTCGGTCAGGCTCTTCTGCTCATTGCACTGATCTGGCTGGTCATTCAGGTAAAGAGTAGCGACATTCAGCCGTTTATTTATTTCCAGTTCTGATTTTCAATGGCTTCGGCGGCTCGGAAAAACGTCCCGACGTTTTGTCTGATTCGCCGAATTCTTTTTCTGTAAACGCCGAAACGTTTTTTTAAAAGCCCTCGGGCTTTGCTGCACTATCTCGCAAGGTTCTGAAAAGCGCTGTCCGGATGCTTCTGCACGATGGAGCAGGGGACCGCACAATGCCTCTGCAACGACCGCACGATTGAGCCCCAACGACCGCACGATCGGCTCCAACGACCGCATAATCCGGCCCCAACGACCGCACGATTTCCGGCCGTCATGCGGACAGAAAAACGGATGACCCCGGTTCCCCTTGCCCGAAGGCAGAAAGAGACTGAGGTCATCCGTCAGAAGAGCTTCCGTATCAGGAAGTTCCCGAAGAGAAGCCGGCTGTCTGATTACCGGTTCTTATACATATTCTCGTAATAATTCTGATAGTCACCGCTTGTTACGCTGTTCACCCATTCCTGATTGTTCAGATACCAGATGATGGTCTTCACGATACCGTCTTCGAACTTGGTTTCCGGATACAGCCCAGTTCGTTGGTAATCTTTGTCGGGTCGATGGCATAACGCTGGTCGTGTCCCAGACGGTCTTTGACGAAAGTGATCAGTGAATCGTTGATCCAGTCGATACTGATATTGCCGTTGGCGTCCAGTTCCTTTTTCTTCAGCACCTTGCGGTAAGCAGGTTCTTCCGTCATCAGTCGCCGGATGGTCTCGATGGTCAGTTTCACGATCTCGATGTTCTGTTTTTCGTTGTGTCCGCCCACGTTGTAGATTTCTCCGTTGCGTCCTTTGCGTACCACCAGATCGATGGCTTTGCAGTGATCTTCCACATACAGCCAGTCGCGGACATTCGATCCGTTGCCATATACGGGGAGACGCTTGCTTCAAGGATATTCTTGATGATCAGCGGAATCAGTTTTTCGGGGAAATGATAGGGGCCGTAGTTGTTCGAACAGCGTGTGATGGTTACCGGCATCTTGTACGTATCGCGGTAAGCGGTAACGATAAGGTCTGCACTGGTCTTGGATGCGCTGTACGGACTGTGCGGGCAGAGAGGGGTTTCTTCGGTGAAGTAACCTTCAGGGCCCAGTGAGCCATATACTTCATCGGTGGAAACCTGATGGAAACGGACATCCTTTCTCCAGGTAGGATAGCCGAACTCATCTTTTCCTGTTACCCAGGCACGGCGGGCTGCGTCCAGCAGGTTTTGTGTACCCAGAATGTTAGTTTGCAGGAAAAGCTGCGGGTTGTCGATGCTGCGGTCCACATGGCTTTCGGCTGCGAAGTTCACGATATAGTCGAACTTGTAATCCGCGAACAGCTGATCGGCCAGACTGCGGTCGCAAATATTACCTTTTACGAAGTAGCAGCGTTCGTTGTCGATATCTTTGGAGATAGTGGCCAGATTGCCTGCATACGTCAGGGCGTCAAGCACTACTACCCGGATGTCGTCGTGTTTGGCCAGGATGTATTTCAGATAATTGGCACCGATAAATCCGGCTGCTCCTGTGACTAGATAAGTTTTCATATTTGTTTGTTCTGTTTTGCCTGCAAATTTCGGAAAGATTTTCTGAAGCGACAAGCATTTTTTTTTAGTTTTTACTTGTTGAGTTCTATAACCTCCAAGTCTGAAAATTTTCCGTTCTCAATAGTGAAACGGATCAGGTACGTACCTGGTGAAAGCCATATTTTCCTGCTGCCCCCGGATTGATGTGCAGCAGTCCCAGCCGGTTGTCATATTTTACTTTCAGGATATGGGAATGTCCGCTGATGAAAAGGGCCGGGGGATTGGTACGCAGAAGGTCGCGTACCGACGGATCGTAACGTCCGGGATAGCCTCCGATATGCTTCATCAGTACGTCGGCTCCTTCGATGGTGAAGCGTTGTATTTCGGGAAAGTGCAGGCGGAGATCCTGTCCGTCAATGTTTCCGTAGACGGCTCTCAGCGGGCGGAAAGCCTGCAGCCGTTCTGCGATGTCGGGTGAGCCGATGTCTCCGGCGTGCCAGATTTCGTCGCATGGCTCGAAATAGTTCAGATAACGTTCATCCCAGTATCCGTGGGTGTCTGACAAAAGTCCGATTCTTATCATGTTTTTCTTTGTTTTCTCGGACAAAGATACTATTTTTGAGGAAACCTTGGAACGTGAAAGTATATGGAAAACCTATACAGATATTTCGACCGCGACATCAGCTGGCTTTCGTTCAACTATCGCGTGTTGCTTGAGGCAGACAATGATTCGCTTCCCCTTTATGAGCGGATCAATTTCATTGCCATTTATTCGTCAAACCTGGAAGAGTTCTATAAAGTACGTGTGGCAGAACATAAGGCTGTGGCTTCGGGAGGCAAGAGCGACGGTATGTCGGTTGATGAGGCCCGCCGCCTGATTCATGAAATCAAGGAGCGTGTGAATGCCCAGCTGGACGACCGCGTGCGGATTTACGAACAGAAGATTCTGCCTGCCCTCCGGGCCAATCATATTATCTTTTATCAGGGCCGTCAGGAGGTGGAGCCGTTCCATAAAGAGTTTATATCCCGTTTCTTCCGTGAGGAACTTTTCCCTTATATCCAGCCTGTCAAGGTGGAACAGGGAAAGGTACGTATGTTTCTGCGTGACAAACGCTTTTATCTGGCTGTCCGCTTGCGCAGCCGTGACACGGGAGAAAGGGCGTTTTATATTCTGAAGATCCCCCACAGCAAAGTCCCCCGTTTTGTGGTACTTCCACCGAAGGACGGCAATTATTACCTGATGTTTCTGGAAGACATTATTAAGATGAATCTGCATGAAATATTTACAGGTTACGAGGAGGAATGCAGCTATTGCTGTAAGATTTCGCGTGATGCCGATGTATTTGTTGACGATGTTCCTCCTGAAAATATGGTGGAACAGCTGAAGGAGAAGGTCAAGAAACGCAAGATCGGAGCGATCTGCCGTTTTGTGTATGACCGCAAGATGCCGGACGATTTTCTGGACTTTCTGGTGGAAGCGTTCGGAATCAACCGCGAGGAACTGGTTCCGGGTGACAAACACCTGAATCTGGAAGATCTTTCTTCGCTTCCTAACCCCAGCTCGGTCAATCTTTCTTTGTCGAAGCCGGCTCCCATGCGCTGCCGGGGCTTGACGGAAAGCATTTCATGTATCGCCGCATTGCTCAGCGGGATCTGCTGCTTTATTATCCTTATTACAGTTTCGATCATTTCATCCGTTTCCTTTATGAAGCGGTACACGATTCTCAGTGCCGTGAGATTATGATTACGCAATACCGCGTGGCCGAGCATTCGGAGGTGATCGGTGCACTGATTGCCGCAGCGCAGAACGGAAAGCGCGTGACGGTATTTGTGGAACTGAAGGCCCGCTTTGATGAGGAGAACAACCTGGCAACCGCCGAACTGATGCGCAAGGCCGGCATTCATATTATCTTCAGTATTCCGGGGCTGAAGGTGCATGCAAAGGTGGCATTGGTGCTTCGGGCCGACAGAAACGGAAAGCCTTTGCGCAGCTATGCTTATGTAAGCACGGGTAATTTCAATGAGAAGACAGCAGGATTTATTCGGATATTGCACTCTTCACTTGCAATCCGGCCATTGTGGAAGACATGCGTACGTTGTTTGGTGTCTTGAAACGGGAAGTGGAAACTCCGGTGTTCAAGCGTCTGCTGGTGGCCCGCTTCAACCTGCTGCCGGAACTTCGCCGCATGATCCATCATGAAATTCAGCTGGCACGCAGTGGCAAAGAAGGACGCATTATCTTGAAGATGAAGCTCTGCAGGATGAAGCCATGATTGATGAACTTACCGGGCAAGCGAAGCCGGGGTTCAGATTGACCTGATAGTGCGCGGTATCTGCTGCCTGATTCCGGGTGAATCATTCAGCGGAATATCCGGGTGACACGTATTGTGGACAGTTTCCTGGAACATGCACGCGTGTGGTATTTCGGTAACGGAGGAAATCCGAAACTTTCCTGGGTTCTCCTGACTGGATGAAGCGGAATCTGTACCGGCGCATTGAGGCTGTGACACCTGTAACGGACAAGCGGCTGAAGCAGGAACTGACGGACATGCTTGAACTGCAACTTCGGGCGGACTGGAACTGCCTGCTGTAGATAATCAGTTGAATAATGTTTTCAAGCGGCCGGGACATGAAGGAAGTATCCGTGCCCAATATGAATTTTACCGTTATCTGCAGGAACGTTACATGAAGCCGGGTGTGGAAAATGGGGATTCCACAGCTCCGGTTGTGTAATATTTCCACAATATACAGGTGGAGGCTTATTTTTAACTGGTTAATAATCAGATATCTTTTGCAAGGGACATATTTGGCATGCCCCTTGCATCATTCATAACGATAGGTTTTAATAATTAAAAGTTCAAGTGTTATGAAAAAGGTATTAGTTTTATTCTTAGGTATGGTAATGAGTGCTTCAATGATGTGGGCAGACAATGCTCCCAAGAAAGTGGAAAAATCAACAGAAGATAAACCGCAGACGGTGTATGTGGAAGTTTATCTGAATGATTTGTCAGGGGAAGTACTCGACCGGCTGGCGCAGGAAGGTGCTCTGCTGAAACAGGCTTTTATGACTTATAGTCCGGATGGCAGCCGTCTCTATAAAGTGATTGTTTTGTCAAGTGATCTGAAAGAAAAAGTAATGTATCTGACGGAAGATGGAAGAGTGGTCGGTTGACAGACTCCGTCATTCCCGACAGAGAATTGTGCCGGAAAGCACCACAGGACCGGAATCACCTTGAAAAAGTTTATGGTTTTTGGATGATTGATTGAAAATGATTCCGGTCCCTGTGTTTGCTGAAAGCAGTGTAATATCTAGTCCAGATGGAGTTTTAATTTGACAAAGTTCTTGATAAACTCCACGGTTCCGTCAATTCCCAACACTGAGGAATCAATACACAGATGATAGGTGGCAGCTGCTCCCCATGTCTTGTAGCTGTAATAATTATAATAGGAGGAGCGTTTCTTGTCAGCCTTTTCCATCAGTTCTTCTGCCTCCTCGCTGCTGATGTTGTGAAGCTTCATCAGACGTTCGATTCGTGCTTCCGGTGAGGCCGATACGAATACGTTGGCACATCGCGGGTGGTCACGCAGGATATAGTCTGCACATCGTCCTACAAACAGGCAGGACTGTTTCTCTGCCAGATGGCGTATGACATCACTCTGTATTTTAAACAGCGAATCATTGCTCAGGTATGAATTATAGGGATAGCTCCTTCTGTGATAAAAGGAAAACGGGATCCGAACAGTCCTCCCAATATGCTTTGTGAGGCTTTTTCGTCCGCCTTCTCAAAAAACTCTCTGCACAGTCCGCTTTCTTCGGAAGCCAGATTAATCAGTTCCTTGTCATAAAAGGCAATGCCCAGCTGCTGAGCCAGCTTTTCTCCGATTTCTTTTCCGCCGCTTCCTAGCTGACGTCCCAGATTAATGACATAATGTTCACTCATAGTGTATCTTGTTTGGTTCTGTCGGAACAAAAATAAAAATTATTTAAGCTTCGCAAATAAAAAAAGATACTTCTTGAGGCTTATTGCTGTTGGGCTGCGTGATGGCGCTTGAAGGTCTGGAACTGTTTATAGAGCATTACTCCCGCAATCAGACTGGCAAGTGCATCTGAAATCGGCATGCTGAACCAGATTCCCTTGGCTCCCCAGAAAAGAGGAAGAATGAGCAGGCAGGGAATCAGGATAAGTACCTGACGGCTTAAAGACAGGATAATGGCTTTCTTGGCCATTCCGATGCTCTGGAAGAAGTTGGAAGTTACCATCTGGAAGCCGATAATGGGAAAGAACATGACGACTACCCGGAGTCCGTCGGCTGATAAATCGATCAGATGACGGTCGGTAGTGAAGGCTGAAACGGCCAGTTCCGGAATAAGTTCTCCGACCAGAAAGCCCGAGGTTGTGACAATCGTGGCAGCTATAACCGTGAGTTGCATGACCCGGTTGACCCGGTGATACTGCTGGGCGCCGAAGTTATAGCCGGCAATGGGCTGCATACCCTGGTTCAGTCCCATCACAATCATGACGAAGAGATACACGATGCGGTTAACGATACCGAAGGCACCGATGGCCAGGTCACCGTCATACAGTTTAAGGCCTTTATTGATCAGGATGACAATAAAGCAGGAAGCCATGTTCATCAGGAACGGAGCCATACCGATGCCGATGATATTTTCTACCAGTACGCCTTTGAGACGGTAAATGCCTTTTTGAAAGTGCAGAAGCTCTTCCTTGTTGCAGAAGATGCGGATGAGCCAGCAGAGTGAAATGATCTGTGCCAGAATGGTTGCGACGGCGGCTCCCCGGATTCCCATATCGAAGGTGTAGATGAAAAGCGGGTCGAGTATCGTGTTGATGACAACTGTCAGAATGGTAGCATCATGGCTTTTTGCGGATGACCGGCTGAACGGAGTACAGAATTCAGTCCCAGGTACATGTGAGTGACTACATTTCCCAGCAAAATCGTGATCATATAGTCGCGTGCATAAGGTATAGTGGCCTCGCTGGCTCCGAAGAAATAAAGGATCGGGTCCAGAAAGAGCAGGGTGATGACGGTAAATATCACTCCAATGATAACGTTGAGCGAAACTACATTTCCAAGGATCTGCTGGGCCGTGAGGTAGTCTTTCTGTCCCAGCTTGACTGAAATTAAAGTGGAAGCTCCTACGCCGACCAGTGAACCAAAGGCTGCAGCCAGGTTCATGAGCGGAAAGGTAATGGCCAGACCGGAAATAGCCAGAGGACCAACTCCGTGACCGATAAAAATACTGTCCACCATATTGTAGAGAGAAGAAGCCGTCATGGCGATGATGGCCGGTACGGCATATTGTACCAATAGTTTTCTGATGTTCTCTGTTCCTAATTCCGCAGCATTTCCTTTTTGTGCCATAATATTCTTTAATTCTTGCTTTTAAGTCTTCCGTTATCCTAAAAATATTGCTGCAAAGGTACGCAATTTTTTTCTGCATTCGGGAAAAGTTTGTCTATCTTTGTCGCCTGAAAAATAAATAGGATCAAGATTGATCGGATTGGTGAAAGTTTAAAAACAGTATGATGATGAATTGCGTTAAATTGGGAGTTTTGGCAGGTTTGTTGCTGGGAAGTCTGGCTTTGCCTGCGCAGAAAAGTTATAAATTCCGGGTGCAGCTGACAGACAAGCAGTCTACAACCTATTCGCTGGATAAGCCTGAAGAGTTCCTTTCTGAACGGGCTGTGCAGCGCAGAGTGCGGCAGGGGATTGCGGTTGATTCTACGGACTTGCCTGTATGCCGGGAGTATATTGAAAAACTGGAAGCCTGTGGAGCCCGCTTCCTTTCAGCCAGCAAATGGAATAATACCGTACTGATGCAGGCTGAAGATGAAAATATGGCCGGCCGTTTCCGTCAGCTTTCCTTTGTAAAGGAGGTAAAGAAAGTATGGACTTCTCCTGATTCGATACCTGCACGGGATAAGACCGGAAGAAACAGGTCAGAAATAAATGGAACCCGACGGATGATTTTTATGGAGCAGGTGCGGAACAGATCCGGATGCATCATGGCGACAGTCTGCATCTGGCCGGATTCAAGGGAAAAGGCATGCAGATTGCGGTTATTGATGCCGGTTTCTTCAATGTGGACGAAATCAGGTTTTCCGGAAATGCATCTGCTGGGAGTCCGTGATTTTGTGAATCCGGCTTCGGATATTTATGAAGAGCACAGTCATGGCTTGTCTGTTCTTTCCTGTATGGCGACCAATGAACCTCATGTAATGGTCGGTACGGCTCCGGAAGCAGCTTACTGGTTGCTCCGCAGCGAAGACAATGATACGGAACAGCCTGTAGAGGAGGATAACTGGGCAGCAGCCATAGAGTTTGCCGACAGTGTTGGAGTGGATGTCGTGAACACTTCTTTGGGATATTATGCTTTTGATGATTCAACGTTCAATTATCGTTACCGGGATCTGGATGGACGGACTTCAGTGATGGCCTTATCGGCTGCACATGCTGCGGACAAAGGAATGCTGGTGGTATGCAGTGCCGGAAATTCAGGAGCAGGAACATGGAAAAAGATTACTCCTCCGGCTGATGCGGAAAATGTGATCACTGTAGGAGCTATTGACCGGAAAGGAATGAATGCCACTTTCTCTTCTTTGGGATATACTGCCGATGGAAGAGTAAAACCGGATGTTATGGCAGTAGGTCTGAGATCGAGTGTCGTTGGAACAGATGGTGGAGTATCCTTTGCAAATGGAACCTCTTTTGCTTCTCCGATCTTCTGTGGTCTGGCAACATGTTTGTGGCAAGCTTGTCCCTGGCTGTCTGTCCGTCAGTTGATTGAGGTCATTCATCAGTCAGGCGACCGGGCGCAATATCCGGACAATATCTTCGGTTATGGTGTGTCGGATGTCTGGAAGGCTTATCATCTGGGCCTGAAATTGAAAGACAAGAAATAAATTCACCATGCAACAGTTGGCATTATCGTTGGTTGAACTGAATGGACTGGTACGCCAGAGCATTCGGACTTGTCTGCCTGATGAATATTGGGTACAGGCAGAACTGAGTGATGTGCGGGCCAATTATTCAGGACACTGTTATCTGGAGTTTGTGCAGAAGGACCCGAAGAGCAATGCGCTTCTGGCGAAGGCCAGAGGGATTATCTGGAGTAATGTCTATATGCGGTTGAGGCTTATTTTGAGCGTGAAACCGGTCAGGCGTTTGTCTCCGGAATCAAAGTGCTGGTGAAGGTTACGGTTGATTTTCATGAACTTTACGGCTATTCTCTGACTGTAGTGGATATTGATCCTACTTATACTTTGGGAGACATGGCCCGTCGTCGTCGGGAGATTCTGAAGCGTCTGGAGGACGAAGGAGTGCTGACGTTGAATAAGGAACTGGATTTTCCGTATCTGACGCAGCGGATTGCCGTTATTTCTTCGGCAACGGCTGCCGGTTATGGGGACTTCTGCAATCAGTTGTTCCATAATGCATGGGGCTTTGTCTTTTATGTCCGTTTGTTGCCGGCTATCATGCAGGGAGACAAGGTGGAAGAGACCATTATCCGTGCTTTGGAGCAGATCTATCAGGAAATAGATCACTGGGATGCCGTGGTTATCATTCGTG
>ENA-OQAA01000999-OQAA01000999.1-human-gut-metagenome-genome-assembly--contig:-NODE-999-length-16362-cov-6.632153_pt1 | contig 16362 bp, 16 predicted proteins | sample MGYA00242489_ERZ504515 | MGnify/ENA primary metagenome ERZ504515 (study PRJEB26092, sample SAMD00036237) | human gut metagenome | host: Homo sapiens | study: EMG produced TPA metagenomics assembly of...
TTGCCGCCTTTTGGAAAAAGAGCAACAAGTCGGAAAACGGGGCACTGAGTAGCTACTCTGCATGGAAAGGCTTGTGCAGAAAAGGAGTATCTCTCCTGATCGTACTTATTGCATACCGATTGGATGTTACTCTCGGCGTAGACTACATCCGTACAGCGGTAGTACTGGCATTTATAGCAAATGAGGGGATCTCGATTTTAGAAAATGTTGGAATTATGGGTGTGAAATATCCGGAAGCGTTAAAAAAAGCACTGGATGTTTTAACAAATAAATCACAGGAGCAGGAGGGCGAGTAATCGTCCTCTTTTATTGTGCGACATCGCACGGAAAGGAGTTAAAATCATGGGAAGCAAGGAATTTTTAAACATTTGCAAAGCAAAGGTAGCGGATTATTTTAATCAGAATAAAGACAAGACTGATACATCTGACAACATGACGGTAGATGATGTATTTGTAGTTTGGTATTGCAAAACACTGCAAAATCACAAGGCATTGCTTAGTACGCCAGTAAGTGATGGTATGTATTACGAGATCACTTACAGTGGAGATAAGAATGAGATCTACTTTGATGCTTATAAAAAGTGGGAAAACATTAAATTTGATATGTAATTGTGCGACATCGCACGGTAGGAGGTGAGATCATGAGCGAACAGAACGAATTTGGCAGAGTATCCGTAGAGGAACTGGAAAAGGCATTCGAGGCAGAAGAACAGGAGGAAGAGAAGAAATGAAAATTGGTTTAAGGGGAGGTCACTCCCCAAATTGCAAAGGCGCGATCGGTCTGATCGATGAGCAGGCAGAAGTGCGGAAGATCTACAATGAGCTCGCACCAATGTTACAGCTGTCGGCCATACTGTGGTTGATTGTAATTCCAACGCATCCAATGTGTCTGGTGAGCTGTCTGACGGCACAAATAAGGCGAATAGTGCGGGGTGCGATATCTATGTCACCTTGCACATGAATGCGGCAGGAGCGGAATCAGCTGGCGGTACAGAGGTGTGGTTATACGATGCATCTAACCAGACAATGAACACGATCGCAAGCAATATCTGCCAGAATTTCGCAAATAAAGGATTTACTAACCGTGGTGTAAAGTACAGTTCGGGATACCATGATCTGAATGCATCCAATATGCCCGGTATGATCGTAGAGACATTATTTTGCACCGGCGCAGATGATGTAGCAAGGTATCGGAATTTAGGCACAAAAGGAATTGCTGGGCTGATTGCAAAGGCAATCGACAGTAGAGCGTCTGCATGCAGCGAACAAAAAAAACAGAATACAGGAATCGAACAGGAAGGAGAAGAAGAGATGAAATGTTTATTTACAGTAGAGGGAAAAGGTGCAGTGTATTATTTTGACGGTCAAAAGTAATAACATTGGGTCATCCAGACGAATTAAAAATCATCCAGCAGATTTACAAGGACAACAATGGTAAGGACATGCCGTGTTACAAGTGGAGTCCTAAAGCGCCATGGTATGCAAGGCTCATGTCGGTAATTTACAGTAAAGAGACCACATCTATTTAATAAAAATCCCCTCGGAGATCGTTCTCTGAGGGGTGAATATTGTATCATCTTTCGTGTTGCATATCGTGTTGCATATCAGTGTAAAATGCAACACAAATTATAAAATATTATATTTTTTATAAAATAGTATATCCGATAAAGCCAATAAAAAAGGGAATCTACGATTTCTCGCGATTCCCTATAAAATGGACCTGGCGGGAGTCGAACCCGCGTCCAAAAGCCTATCCCATGTACTTCTACTATCATAGTCAGTTCTTTTTGATTCCCCCGGCTGCACGAAAACGGACATCCTTACAGCTTCGGTAGCTTCATGATACGCCTGACAGCTCAAAGCTTTGCTGCCATCGTTTCTCACAAAAGTCGATGCCAGATTCTCAAGGTGTGAGTGCCTTAAGGCTGACAAGCAGCAACTAGGCTGCTAACGCGTAATTTTCGTCTGCGTTTAATTTTAAGTTTGCGATTTGACGCATCTGCCTGCGGATAGCTTCTCCATCTTCAAGACCCCTGTCGAAACCAGTACAAGCCCTGAATCATACGGTTTATCACCGTTCTACTTATAATATAGGAGAATCTGATAAAAAGTCAAGGGGAAACTTGTAACAGATTTGGATTTTTCGTTTATTTTCTGGAAAATTGTGATAAGATATAAAATAGGTTTTGAAAAAACAAAAGCAGCGGGAGTTTTGATTGAAGAAAGGGGAGAGCATATGCCGACAACGTATACACATTATCGATTTGGAAAAGATGTTCTGGATGCACTTCCGAGAAGAATCCGGACGGCAATGGAGACAAACAGAGAATTATTTGATATCGGTCTGCACGGACCGGATATTTTGTTTTATTATAGAGCACTGATTCCCAATTCTGTGAGCGGACAGGGATATGGAATGCATAAGCAGATGGCGGATTTGTTCTTTGAAAGGGCGAAAAAGGTAATCGCCGATGCAGATGACAAAACCATGAGCAGGGCTTATATCTATGGCTTTATCTGCATTTTGCGCTGGACAGTGAGTGTCATCCTTACGTAGAAAAGATGATTCAGAAAAGTGGAATCGGTCATTCAGAGATTGAGATGGAGTTTGATCGTTATCTGCTGATAGAGGACAAATTTGATCCTTTGACTTACAGGCAGACGGAGCATATCCATGCTACTGAGAAAAATGCAAAGGTAGTCGCGCCGTTTTTTGATCATGTGACTGCCCAGCAGGCGAGAAAAGCACTGAAAGGGATGCAGTTGTGCCATAAAGCGTTGTATGCACCGGGAAAAACAAAGAGAAACCTGTTGTTTGGAGCAATGAAGACAGCCGGACAGTATGACAAGTTCCATGGGCTGGTGATGAGTGAAGAACCGAATCCAAAATGCAGGGAATACTGTCTGTTATTGAATAAATTGTATGAGGGGGCAATCCCTGTGGCAGTAGATTTGATCATGAAGTATCAGAATTATCTGCTTGGAACCGGTGATCTTCCGAAACGGTTTCACTGCACGTTCGGGGCAGGTGACAAGTGGGAGGAACTGGTGCTGTGAGAAAGAAGGCATGGACGTTTGGCATTCTGACAGGACTGCTGTTGTCTGTGCTCTGCCCGTTTACAGTACAAGCTCAGATTGCATCACCGCAGGCGTTTCAAAATCTGTCCTGGAAGATGGTGAAGGAAGAATCGATCGAAACAGAACATGGAGTAGTACAGTCCATATGTGCGACAGATGATTACATCGTTTGTCTGGAAAACGTGCTGGATGGAAGTGGACAGCCGGATATTGTAAAGGCATACTATCGCAATGACAAGGATAAAAACGGCAATCCGGTCGAGCAGTATTCCCTTGCAATGCAGGTACAGGAGACAGATTATGAACATGCCAATGGAATGGCATATAATCCGAATACCAATGAGATCGCGGTCAGTCTTTATACCAGTTATCAGAAGGAAAACAGAGGATGTCTTTTTATCATGGATGCAGATACACTGAAATTCAAGCGCAAGGTGAAAGTGACAGATTCCTATAATATCCTGGGAATCGGTTATGATTCGGCAAATGACAGGTATGTGATCCAGACAAATGCAGATGGAGGATATCAGTTTAAGATTTTAAATAATGAGTTTCAGGTCACAGAAGATCTGGGAGATCTGGGCGGTTATGCAGGGGATGGAAATTATCAGGATCTGTGCGTGACAGAAGATTATGTTTTGAATTTTCCTCTGACACTGTTCTCGGGAAATGGTGATTTTCTGAATGTATACTCTCTTTCTGAAAAGGAACTGCTGTATTATGAAAAGCTGGATTTTCAGTTTGAGGATAATGTCACCAGTGATGAGCCGGAATCAATCTGCGAGTTAGATCCGGGAGTCTTTCTGGCGGTTGTGAATGTCACATTATCTGACGGGACAAAGAAGGTCAGATTGTACAGGACGGAAGTGCCTTACCAGTATGAGGTTGAAGTAAAGGTTCAGGTTGGGGAGGACAAGCCGTCAGTTTCCAGGAAAACAGTGCTGCGCGGAGAAGCATTTGAGGCAGATTATCCGGAGAAAGAAGGATACAGAATCGCTTCAGTCAAGATTGATAAAAAAGAGATCGATCTGGAAAAGTATCAAAGCAAATATACTTTGAAATCCGTACAGGGGGCACATACGATTTCTATCGTTTATGAAAAGAAACTCGCAATGTGGAAGATCATACTGCCTGTTTGTGTCGGAGTGGTACTTTTGTCAGCGGGCTTTGTCTTTTACTTAAGAGTCCTGCAGATACGGCGGATCCGCAGGCGCAAACTGGAAGCGGAAAAACGCCGCAGAGCGCGGATCAAATGGCACAACGACGAGTGGAATATCGACGAAATTTATTGAATTTTCAGAAACAGTTCATAAAAAAAGAACTGTTTCTTTTTTGCCTCATGCTATAATAAAGCGGAAAGGATGGGTAATGTATGGACACATTTGTAAAGTTGGAAAATATTACAAAGATTTATCATATGGGAGAAGTGGAGATCCGGGCAGTAGACGGAATCGATTTCTCGATACAAAAAGGTGAATTTGTAGTGATTGTAGGCCCAAGTGGGGCAGGAAAGACGACGGTTTTGAATATACTTGGCGGGATGGATACTGCCAGTGGCGGTCGGATCACAGTGGACGGTCAGGATATTACAAAGTACAGTGAGAGGCAGCTGACGGGATACCGGCGGGACGATATCGGGTTTGTGTTTCAGTTTTATAATCTGATCCCGAATCTGACTGCTCTGGAGAATGTAGAGATGGCGCTTCAGATCTGCCGAAATCCGCTGGATGCAAGAGCAGTATTAAAAGAAGTCGGACTGGAGGAGCGAATGGACAATTTCCCGGCACAGCTTTCCGGGGGAGAGCAGCAGAGAGTTTCTATCGCAAGAGCTCTGGCTAAAAATCCAAAGCTTCTTCTATGTGATGAGCCCACCGGAGCGCTGGATTATAATACCGGAAAGGCGATCCTGAAGCTTTTGCAGGAGATGTGCAGGGAAAAGGGAATGACCGTGATCGTGATCACACACAACTCGGCACTGGCACCGATGGCCGACCGTCTGATCAAGATCAAAAACGGAAAAGTATCCAGTATGAAAGTAAACGAGAATCCGATATCCATAGATGAGATTGAGTGGTAGGGGGATGAGATGAGAAAAAAAGCACTGCGAAAAGATTTTTATATGGAAATACGAAAGAGCTTCGGAAGATTTCTCTCCATTTTTTTCATCGTTGCCATAGGAACTGCGTTTTTTTCGGGAATCCGGGCAGCGGAACCGGATATGCGCTTATCGGGAGACGCGTATTTTGACAAAAGTAAGCTGATGGATCTGCAGGTAGTCAGTACGATGGGGCTGACAGCGGATGACTTGCAGGCGATACGGGAGGTCAAGGGAGTGGAACAGGCACAGCCTGTCTATTCCATGGATGCCTTATGTGATGTGGACGGCAGTCAGAAGGTCGTACATATTTTTTCCTCTCAGGATGGGATAAATGAGCTGAAGGTAGAAAAGGGGCGTATGCCCGAGAAAGCGGACGAGTGCGTGGCAGATGCAGATTTTCTGGCATCCAGCGGATATCAGATCGGAGATAAGATCACATTTCTGAAGGATGAGGATACGGAAGTGACAGAAGAACTGATACAGAGCACCTTTCAGATCGTGGGAAGTGTGAGCAGTCCGGAGTACATTTCCTTTTCCAGAGGAAGCAGTATGATCGGAAACGGAAGTGTCAGTGGTTTTATATCGGTACTTTCGGAAAGCTTTCAGATGGATGCGTATACAGAAATTTCAATTCAGGTGAAAGGCGCAAAAGAAGAGACTGCTTTTACAAAAGAGTATGATAACCTGGTGGATGAGACGAAAAAGCAGGTGGAAGCGATCCAGTCGGAGCGTGAGGATATCCGTCGGGAAGAGCTGATGCAGCAGATGGATCAGAAGCAGGCAGAATTACTGGCAGAAGTTCCGCCGGAGGCGATGGAAATTGCAGCACCTCAGCTCCAACAGCAGATCGAGCAGCAAAAGACAAGCCTGGAACAGGGAAAGTGGTATGTAAATGACAGGGAAGATCTGACAGAGTACAGTGGATACGGAGAGAATGCCGACCGAATGCGGGCCATCGGGAGAGTATTTCCTGTTTTATTCTTTTTAGTTGCGGCGTTGATCAGTCTGACTTCTATGACGCGTATGGTGGAAGAGCAGAGGACTCAGATCGGAACACTCAAAGCGCTGGGATATTCCAGACGTTCCATTGCCGGAAAATATTTGGGATATGCATTCTGGGCGACAGTGGGAGGCTGTGTGTCCGGTGTGCTGGTTGGAGAAAAAATCCTTCCTTATATTATTGTGACAGCTTATGGAATTATGTATCCTCATATGAATACGGCTGTGATTCCATATAACCTTTACTATGGAGTTTCAGCATCACTGACGGCTCTGTTGTGTACGATGGGAGCTACATTGTTCTCTTGCTATAAAGAATTGAGAGAACAGGCTGCGGAATTGATGCGTCCGCCTGCCCCGAAAAAAGGAAAACGAGTATTTCTGGAGAAGATTCCATCCTTGTGGAGCCAGTTCAATTTTATCTGGAAGGCAACAATCCGGAATCTGCTGCGTTATAAGAAGCGGTTTTTTATGACAGTGTTTGGAATTGGCGGGTGTATGGCTCTGCTTTTAGTGGGATTTGGCCTGCGGGATTCTATTGTTGATATTGCGAAGCTTCAGTATCATGAACTTCAGCTCTATGATGCCAATATTATTTTAAATACCAGCGCCAGTAAGCAGGAGCAGAATAATGTGGAACAGGAGTTGTACTGGAATGATCAGGTAGATAAGACTGCGGTGGGATATCTTGGTCAGATGAAGGTAAAACATGGGAACGAAGAACAGGAAGTATATCTGAATGTTCCGGAAGATCTGCAGGACTTTCAAGAAATGGTAGTATTTCGTGATCGCAGATCTTATACACAGTATGATCTGGAGATGGAAGGGGTAATCCTTACAGAGAAGACAGCGAAACTTCTGGAAGTAAAGGAAGGGGATACGATCACGCTCTGCCAGACAGGAAAAGAAGATGTCAAAGTAAAGGTCGGAAAGATCTGCGAAAATTATATCGGGCACTATCTGTATATGAGTCCTGAAATATACCAGTCTTTGTATGGGGAAGAGCCGCAGTATAACAGTGTGTATTTCCAGATGAAAAAAGGATATGAAGATCAGCTGGAGATTTTGGGAGAGGATATCTTGAAAGGAGAAGGAGCACTGAATATCAGCTATACAGATTCCATTGAAGATCAGCTGGATGACATGCTTGGAAGTCTGGATATTGTAATGGCAGTGCTGGCTATTTCGGCAGGGCTTTTGGCATTTGTCGTATTGTATAACCTCAACAGTATCAACATTACAGAGAGAAGAAGAGAACTGGCAACATTGAAGGTACTTGGATTTTATGATAATGAAGTATCGGCATATGTATACAGGGAAAATATGATACTGACTGTAATCGGCGGCGTTGCCGGTATTATTCTCGGAAGTATTCTGCACCGGTTTGTGATCGTGACAGTAGAAGTAGATTCTGCGATGTTCGGACGCAGTATTGAAATGTCCAGTTATGGATACAGTTTTCTGATTACACTTGCATTTTCTGTATTTGTAAATCTTGTCATGTATTTTAAACTCAAAAAGATTGATATGGTGGAGTCATTAAAGAGTGTAGAATAAATTCAGAAATTTCACAGTACGGACATAAATCTTTGATATGATGAAGCTAAAGAGTGGTTGCTGTTCACAGTAACAAAGAGTGGCAAGATGAGGAGTGAGGAAAAGATGGATAAGACGAAAATTTTAGTAGTAGATGATGAGAGCAGGATGAGAAAGCTGGTAAAGGATTTTCTTGTGAGGCAGGGATATACCGTGTTAGAGGCCGCAGACGGCATGGAGGCAATGGACTATTTTTATGAGGATAAAGATATTGCGCTGATCATTTTAGATGTGATGATGCCGAAGATGGATGGATGGCAGGTTTGTCGGGAGATCCGTATGCATTCAAAGGTGCCGATCATCATGCTGACGGCAAGATCGGAAGAGCGGGATGAGCTGCAGGGATTTGATCTGGGAGTGGACGAATATATTTCCAAGCCGTTCAGTCCGAAAATCCTGGTAGCCAGAGTAGAAGCAATCCTTCGAAGGACGCAGGGAAGCGGAAACACAGATGAGATTTCAGCCGGCGGAATCGTGGTGGACAAAGCGGCACATACAGTGATGAGTGATGGATCACCGGTAGATCTGAGTTTTAAAGAGTTCGAGCTTTTGACATATTTTATCGAGAATCAGGGAATTGCACTTTCCAGAGAAAAGATTCTGAATAATGTGTGGAATTACGACTATTTCGGGGATGCCAGAACGATTGATACCCATGTCAAAAAACTCAGGAGCAAGCTGGGGGACAAGGGAGAATATATCAAGACCATCTGGGGGATGGGCTATAAGTTTGAGGTAGAGTAATGAAACATTCGATCAAAAGGCAGATGACCGTAGTATTCAGCGGACTGATCATTTTTATTCTGGTCATGATGTTTCTCGTATATTCCAAGTGTCTGGAGACATACTACATCATGCATAAGGAGAGGGACCTTCTGGAAGTGCATAAGACAGTAGGAACGGCACTGGCACAGGGAAATAAGGAAGATGAGCGCGCGTGGAAAGTGATGGAGCGTACGAATATATCCATGCTTGTCTTACAGGATAATCAGGTGATTTTCTCGCCGAGAGGAGATCAGGAACAGCTTGTCAGCCAGCTGCGCGGATATGTATTTAATCAGAATCAGGATGAAGGAGAGCTTCTGAAAAGTACGGACAACTATGAAATACGAAAGATCAGAGATCCGGTAGCAGGAATTGACTATCTGGAAATGTGGGGAACCTATTCTAAAGGAGCGATCTTTATTCTGAGGAGTCCATTGGACAGTATCTGGGAGAGCACGGCGCTTGCAAACAAGCTGCTGGTCTATGTCGGAATTGCGGCACTGGTGCTGGGAGGAATTCTGGTATCTTTGTTTGCGAGAAAGATTACAGAGCCGATCACACAGCTTGCTTCCCTTTCCAGACGGATGTCAGAGCTGGATTTTGACGCAAGGTACACCGGAGGTGGAGAGGATGAGATCGGAACGCTCGGGAATAATTTCAATATTATGTCCGAGCGTCTGGAGAAGACAGTTTCGGAACTGAAGCGCGCCAATAATGAGTTGATGAAGGATATTGAGAAGAAAGAAAAAATGGAAGATATGCGGAATGAATTTCTGGGCAATGTTTCCCATGAGTTAAAAACGCCGATCGCTTTAATCCAGGGATATGCAGAAGGATTGAAAGAAGGCGTCAGTGATGATCCGGAAAGCCGGGAGTTTTATTGTGATGTGATTATGGATGAAGCTTCCAAGATGAATCTCATGGTCAAGAATCTTCTGACGCTGAATCAGCTTGAGTTTGGAAATGATGAAGTTATATTCGAACGTTTTGATGTCTCCAAACTGATCCAGGGTGTGATCCAGAGCTGTGAGATCCTGATCCAGCAGGCCGATGCGAAGATTGATTTTATCGGTGAGAGTCCGGTCTATGTGTGGGCAGATGAGTTCAAAACAGAGCAGGTGATCCGCAATTATCTCACCAATGCGATCCACCATGTGGACAATGAGCGCAGAATCGAAGTCCGTGTCCTGTCAAAAGATGACATTGTTCGGGTGACGGTGTTCAACAGTGGTCATCCGATCCCTCAGGAGGATCTTGCAAAGTTGTGGGACAAGTTCTACAAAGTAGACAAAGCACATACCAGAGAGTATGGCGGTAACGGAATCGGACTGTCGATCGTCAAAGCAATCATGGAGTCCTTCCATCAGAAATACGGGGTCAGAAACTTTGACAATGGTGTGGAATTCTGGTTTGAGCTGGACGGGAAATCAGCTTTACATGAAGAACAAAATGCGATAAAATAATCTGCAAATGCAGGCATACAACGTGCCAACTGGAAACAGGAGGTGTTTTGTATGCCTTTTTTCATAGGAAAGAACGTTCAGATGAAAGGAGCACATACATGACAGTAATTATCGATTATGGCGCAGGAAATATCAAAAGTGTAGAAAAAGCACTGCTCTCTCTCGGACAGGAGGTCGTGATCACAGATGATGCAGATACGATTTTAAATGCCGAAAGGATCATACTTCCCGGTGTCGGCGCGTTTGGCAACGCGATGGCACAGCTTGAAAAAACCGGACTGGATGAAGTGATCCGCGAAGCTGTAAGAAGAAAAATCCCGTTTCTTGGAATCTGTCTTGGTCTTCAGCTCTTGTTTGAAAAGAGTGATGAAGCTTTGGGAGTGAAAGGCCTTGGGGTTTTAAAAGGGGAAGTGAAGAAGATTCCGGCAAAAAAAGGATTGAAGATTCCTCATATGGGATGGAATTCTCTGCATTTTGCGCATAATGGAAAGCTGTTTCAGGGAATCGAAGAGGGCGCATATGTTTATTTTGTGCACTCTTATTACCTGGAAGCAGAAGAAGAGTCGATCGTGAAAGCTTCTGCCGAATATGGGGTACATATCCATGCTTCCGTGGAAAAAGAAAATGTATTTGCCTGTCAGTTTCATCCGGAAAAAAGCGGTGAGACAGGTCTGAAGATCCTGAAAAATTTTACAGAACTGTAAGGGGGAAGAGGCGATGTTTACGAAGAGAATTATCCCATGTCTGGATGTAAATAACGGACGAGTTGTAAAAGGCGTGAATTTTGTGGATTTAAAGGATGCCGGGGATCCGGTAGAGATTGCGAAAGCGTATGACGCGGCAGGTGCAGATGAACTTGTGTTTCTGGATATTACCGCATCTTCTGACGGGCGCGGGACAGTGATCGATATGGTACGGGAAGTGGCAAAGTGTGTGTTTATTCCGTTTACAGTCGGCGGGGGAATCCGCACAGTGGAAGATTTTAAAGCACTGCTTCGCGAGGGGGCAGACAAGATTTCCATTAATTCTTCTGCGATCGCCAATCCGCAGCTGATCCGGGATGCAGCGGATAAATTTGGCAGCCAGTGTGTAGTGGTGGCGATCGATGCCAGAAAGAGAGAGGATGGAAGCGGCTGGAATATTTATAAGAACGGCGGACGCGTGGATGTCGGGATCGATGCCATTGAATGGGCGAAAAAGGTGGAAAGTCTGGGCGCAGGAGAAATTCTTCTTACAAGTATGGACTGTGACGGGACAAAAGCAGGATACGATTTGGAGCTGACCAAAGCGGTGGCAGAGAGCGTGTCCATTCCGGTGATTGCATCCGGCGGTGCGGGGACCGTGGAGCATTTCAAAGAGGCGCTGACAGATGGCGGCGCAGACGCAGCACTGGCGGCATCATTGTTCCACTATAAGGAACTGGAGATCCGGCAGGTCAAAGAATATTTGAGAGATCAGGGGATTTCCGTCAGACTAATATAGAACAAAAGAGAGGAAGTGAACATCATGTCTGGAATCAATGGAGACTGGTATGAAGCATTAAAGGGGGAATTTAAGAAACCTTATTATAAAACATTATTTAATACGGTCAATGAGGAGTATCGGACCAGACAGATTTTTCCGCCGGCGAATGATATTTTCAATGCGTTTCATCTGACACCTTTAAAAGATGTGAAGGTAGTGATTCTGGGGCAGGACCCGTACCACAATTTCAATCAGGCGCACGGGTTGTGCTTCTCGGTGAAAAAGGGAGTGCAGGTGCCTCCGTCTCTGGTTAATATTTATAAAGAGCTTCAGGATGATTTGGGCTGCACAATCCCGAACCACGGGTGTCTGACAAAATGGGCCGAGCAGGGAGTGCTGATGCTCAATACGGTGCTGACTGTACGGGCGCATCAGCAAATTCCCACAGAGGAATCGGCTGGGAGGAATTTACAGATGCAGCGATCATGCAGTCAACGCACAGGATCGGCCGATTGTTTTTATTCTGTGGGGAGCTCCGGCGCAGCGGAAAAAGCGGATGCTGAACAATCCGAAGCATTTGATCCTTGAGGCGCCGCATCCGAGTCCGTTGTCTGCATACCGGGGATTTTTCGGAAGCAGGCCGTTTAGCCAGACCAATCATTTTCTGGAAGAACATGGCGTTACACCAATCGACTGGCAGATTGAGTAGGGCTGTCAGGAATTCAGATATAGCTGATTCATATGATGCGAAATGGTTGCAGTTGTCAAGGAGAGCCTTTTTGCCAGATCACTCTGGTAAGTGGGTTCTTTTTTATTACAATCTTAAGAAAATTTTAATAATTTACCAAGCAGAAATTTTTAAATTCTTTTATATAATGTAGTGCATTGGGAGGAGGTATGGTGTGAAAAAGATCATTGAAGTAAAGAATTTATACAAACTGTATAAGCTTGGAGATTCTGCAGTGCGAGCACTCAACGGAGTCAGTCTGGAGATTTATGAGGGTGAATTCTGTGCCATTGTAGGTACTTCCGGCTCAGGAAAATCGACGATGCTGAATATGCTGGCAGGTCTGGAAAAACCCACAAAAGGAGAAGTCATTATAGACGGACAGCATATTGAGAATTTAAAAGAAGATCAGCTTGTCAGATTCAGGAGAGAAAAAGTAGGATTTATCTTTCAGTCTTTTCAGCTTTTAGGCAGTATGAATGCGCTGGAAAATGTGGCGCTTCCTTTGAGTTTCCGCGGTGTGCCGAAAGCCCAACGCCTGAAAAAAGCGGATAAGATGCTGGATCTGGTCAAGCTGAAAAAGCATAAAAAGCATCTGCCAAACCAGATGTCCGGAGGACAGCAGCAGAGAGTCGGTGTGGCAAGAGCACTGGTGGTAGATCCGAAGATCATTTTTGCAGATGAGCCGACAGGAAATCTGGATTCCCGTACATCCCGGGAAGTCATGGCGCTGATGCAGCAGGTGGTCAGAGAGCAGAAGAAAACACTGGTCATGGTAACCCATGATGATCATCTTGCGGGATATGCAGATCGCATCTTCCATATTATAGACGGGAAAATCGTCAAAGTAGAAGACAATAGAAAAAAAGCAGGGGAACATGCAGAGCAGGGAGGAAATGAGCAATGAGACGATGGAAACAGGCAATGGGAGTGATCGTAAGTTTTGCACTGGTGGCGGCAATGCTGCTTCCGATGAGTGCACTGGCAAGAGAGCAGGCGATTCCCACGATACGACTGACACTCGGAAACGGACAGACAACACCACAGTATGCAGCAGGAGAGACAAGTGAACTGTTGATTCGGGTCTGGAACAAGGGAACACAGGATGCGGGGAATGTAAAGATTTCTCCGGTACTTGATGATGGGGCGAGCTGGCCGTTTGAAATCGCCGATATGAACAACGAACTGGAGCTGGGAACAATCCCGGCGGGACAGTACGCAGAAGCAGTCTGGAAAGATTTAAAGGTACGCGATGATGTGGAGACAAAATCATACAAACTGGCGTTTACAGTGACTTATGATGATGGTGAGAACCAATTCCAGAGTACACCGTACATCTTTGCGAAGACAACGGCAAAGCCGGAGGAAAAACCAGATGACAATAATAACAATAACAATGCACAGCCGGAAACACCGCAGGAGCCACAGGGCGGCGGGGAAAGTCTGGCTGGTGGAGTGACAAACACGGATCCGATCATCTCCGGAGGAGGAAGTGGCGGTGGAACTTCTACTGCTTCAGTACCGCGAGTGATCGTGACAGGGTTTAATACAGATCCGGGCGATGTCAATGCGGGAAGCAACTTTAAACTGATCATTCATTTGAAGAATACATCTTCCACGACAGCGGTTTCCAATATGCTGTTTGATCTTCAGGCACCGGCTTCCGGAACAGACGCAGCAGCAGAGGCGCCGGCATTTTTGCTGCATCCGGTTCCAGCTCGATTTATCTGGATGGAATCCCGGCAGGAGGGACAAAAGATATTTCCATTGATCTGAATGCAAGAGCAGATCTTGTGCAGAAACCATACAGTATTGCGATGTCCATGAAATATGAGGACGGCAATGCCACACAGTTTGAAAGTGCTTCCAGTCTGGCAATCCCGGTAAAGCAGGCAGCCAGATTTGAATTGAGTGACATTGAAGTGGCACCGGAATCCGTTGCTGTTGGAGAAGAAGCAAATATTACCTGCAGTCTTTACAATACCGGACGAATCAAGCTTTACAATGTAAAAGCCAAATTTGAAGGGGAAGGTCTGACAGGAAAAGAAGTATTTGTAGGAAATATAGAGCCGGGGGCAACAGGTTCTATTGACGGAATCGTAACAGCAAATCAGGAGATGGATGAGACGAAAAAGTGTAAAGTCGTGATTTCTTATGAAGATGAAGCCGGAAAGAGTGCGAGTATGGAGAAAGAATTTCCTCTGACAGTAACACCTGCACAGAATCCTGCGGATATGATGCCGATGGAGGCAGAAGCACCGGAAAAAGGACTTCCGGTTGTTCCGATCGTGATCGCGGTTGTTGTGGTGGCAGGAATTGTTACAGTTGTATTGCTGCGCAGACATAAGAAGAAAAAAATGGCGGCTTTGGAAGAGGAGGACTTGCTGAATGAGGTGGATCGATTTACTGAGGATGAGTAGCAACAGTCTGAAACGAAGAAAACTTCGGACGTTTTTGACAGTGCTGGGTGTTGTCATTGGTACTGCATCTATCGTAGTCATGATCTCGCTGGGGCTTGGACTTCAGGAATCGATGTATCAGGAAATTGAGCAATCCGGAGGTGTTACAAGTCTGACAGTGACAGGAAAAGGTTCTTCCCAGATGGGCGGTTTCTATATGGGGGATACCAACAACGAAGAGGAAGCGACCAAATATACAACAGATGATGTGATCGAACAGATTAAAAAGCTGGATCATGTGGCAGACGTGCAGCCGGTTTTGTCAATTGATGCACTTTTAAAGAAAAACGGATATATCGGATACTGTCCTCTGACAGGTATGACAGAGGAAGGGCTGAAAGATCTGAACATCAAACTGGCACCGGGCGGAAGCCTTCCGAAAGCAGGCAGTGCGGAACTGGATCTGGTTATCGGAAATAATGTCATTACAAACTTTTCAGAAGAATCAACAGGAAAGATGTATTGGGAGACAGGAGTGCTTCCGGATATAGATCTGGCTCATGATTCATTGTTTTTGATCCTGGATCAGGAGGCATATTATTCGAGTCAGTCGCCATCTACGGGAGCAACAGCACCGGAGAGCGGTGGAGACGGCAAGACACAGCAGAGTACAAAGCCGCCGAAAAAGTATGTCGTGCGTGCAAGCGGAATGGTAGAAGGGGATGTGGATACATATAATGCAAATTCCTATTCTGTGTATTGTAACCTCGAGACATTGAAAAGTATGCTGAAAAAGGAGTTCAGCGGCAGAGCGATTCCGGGACAGCCGACTACAAAATCCGGAAAACCATATAAGGATTTTGTATATTCCTCACTGAAAGTCAAGGCAGATGACATTGACAATGTAGACGCACTGTCCACAGAAATCCGAAATATGGGATTCCAGGTGACTACAAATGTGGAGTATATGGACAGCATGAAAAAACAGTTTGCAATGGTGCAGGCGGTTCTTGGTGGAATCGGTGCCGTGTCACTGTTTGTAGCGGCGATCGGAATTGCCAATACAATGATGATGTCCATTTATGAGAGAACAAAAGAAATCGGTGTGATCAAGGTATTGGGATGCAGCCTGCGCAATATCAAGCAGATGTTTCTGTTAGAGGCAGCGTTTATCGGATTTATCGGCGGACTGGTCGGAAATATCTTAAGTTTTTTGATCTCTTTTGTGATCAATGCGATCGTGGCCAGCAGCGGGGCAATGGGAGTGGAAGGAAATATTTCCTATATTCCGCTCTGGCTGGCAGCGGCATCCATGATTTTTGCAGTATTTGTGGGGATGGCGGCAGGTTATTTCCCGGCACTTCGGGCAATGCGGCTGAGCCCATTGGCAGCAATCCATAACGAATAAAGGCAAATTATTAATTCAAATATTTCGCTATTGCAGAGGATGTATTTTTTATGTGCGAAGTTTGAGTATAAGAAAAGCAGGAATCAGTGCAGTTCCTGCTTTTTGAAATCATAAGTTTCGGGATATTTCTCTGATATGCGGAAGGTAATCGGAATCAAGGCGGCTAAATACTCTGCCAGAATTTCCCGACAGCCCCTTTTACGTAATAAGAAACGATGGAGTTTTCAAGGGGAAAATGAATTTCAACTTTCTCTTTTTAAATAATCGTGCTATAATGCAGAAAAGCATAAAAATTCTGGTTTTCTAAGCGGAACCATACCGCATCTTTTATTCTAAGTCATATCGGAAAATCTCTATGCTTTGAT
>ENA-OQAA01001000-OQAA01001000.1-human-gut-metagenome-genome-assembly--contig:-NODE-1000-length-16331-cov-1.901938_pt1 | contig 16331 bp, 22 predicted proteins | sample MGYA00242489_ERZ504515 | MGnify/ENA primary metagenome ERZ504515 (study PRJEB26092, sample SAMD00036237) | human gut metagenome | host: Homo sapiens | study: EMG produced TPA metagenomics assembly of...
GTTATACGATTGACGTGTATAGAGGTAAATTGCCGGTGACAAGAGATATCGTTTCCTTTTTCGCGTTTGTTAGTTTTTTCCCACAGTTGGTGGCTGGCCCTATCGAACGGGCTACTACCTGTTGATACAATTTGAGAGACCTCGCAGCTTCGAGTATAACGACGCTGTAGATGGGATACGACAAATGATGTGGGGGTTTTTCAAAAAAATCCTGATAGCCGATAATTGTGCCTTGGTCGTAGATGACATATTCGGGAACTATGGAAATTACCCGGCTAGTACTTTGCTATTGGGAGCCGTTTTGTTCTCATTCCAGATTTATGGAGATTTTTCCGGATATTCAGATATAGCTATAGGTACAGCCAAGTTGTTTGGGATACAGTTGAGGCAAAATTTCCGGTATCCCTATTTTTCTTTAGATATAGCCGAGTTTTGGAGACGTTGGCATATCTCGTTGAATACTTGGTTTGTAGATTATGTATATATTCCCTTAGGAGGTAGCCATAATGGTTTCTTTAGACATATTCGGAATATCTTGATCATATTTTTCTTGAGCGGTCTTTGGCATGGAGCGAACTGGACATTTGTGGCTTGGGGTGTTTACCATGGTTTGCTATGTATAGCATTGTTGATACTAAAGAAATATGTAAAGATAAGGTTGATACCATCAAACGTTGTGTCTATGTTGGTTACATTTGGCTTCGTGGTGATCGGATGGATTCTATTTAGGGCTGAGAATATATCAATGGCACTCGATTATATATATGATCTGTTCTCCTCTTCTTTATTCCGTGTGCCTAAGGTAAGTGGGGCCAATAATGTTTCTGCTTTATTATCGCTTATTTTCATTACTTGTATGTTAGTGATCGAGTGGATGAATCGGAAACAGCCGTTTGGATTTGATATTAGGAAAATACGAAGTATATATATACGATATACTTTATATGCGATCCTTTTATTTTGTATATATTTCTTCGGAAATAACGCTTCTAGCTTTATTTATTTTCAATTCTAGCAAGTATGAAACCAACGCATAAACAAATAAAGAGTATGATAAGATTCCTGTTGTTTCTGGGGATCTTGTTGTTTTTGTTCAATCAGATCACTCCCTATCTCTATCGATTATTGCCTAACGACTACGTACGAACACGACTTATATGGAGTACATTAAATAATCCGGAAGAGCGTCCGGATCTTGTTATTTTAGGTAATAGCCGCGGTATGAGTGGTGTGAACGGATACAAGTTAGAAGCAGAGTTGCGAGGAAATCCCTGTGTATATAATCTTACCTCTACTGGTCAGAGATTGAGTGAGAGTGCCTTGTATTATTCCTATTTACCATCTTCTGTGCAAGTAGTTGTACAGTGTGTGGATTTAGATCAATTACGTGGCCCGATCGAATTGGATGATCCCAACCGGGTAGCTCTACATATGTATGGATATAAAATGGATGGTTTTACCTGTGAATTACTTCCTGCTTTAGAAAAAACTTTAAGTGAACCGAATTTATACTATAATTATGTGGCTCGAAATTGTTTATTCTCCGGCTTGACTACTTATCTGCGTAATAAGTTGGATGATGATGTTATCCCCGGAATTATAACCTCTGATTTACGTTATCCAAACTCTACGATGTCTGATAGAAATGAATCTGTCTATAAACGGAAAGTAGAAGAACAGAATGAAGAAAATAAATTCGAGGCATATCAGATTACTCCTGAATGGAAAAGGTTGATAGAGCGTTCTTCCGTTTAGTTTTAGGGATAGGGGTATTATTTATTGTCTGGTTGTCATGCCGTATAACCCGGATATAACAGCTTTTACAGTAGCGGAGAAACAACGAGCTTTGCGAATGTTACTCAAATGTTTGATTCTATCCTTATCGTCGACTGTATGGAGCTATTGGATACGTCGGATTTTTATGATGCTATCCATCCGAACCGGAAAGGAGCGGAGAAGATAACAGATCAGATCATCCGATCATTGCGTTCATCTGGTTTTTCTTTTTAGGATGATATAAACAAGGTTTCTCTATGTATTTCCAGGATAACATACCCATCCGGTGCTAAGGATAGTGGTAAGAGCCAATGTCAATATAAAGCTATACCGATCAAGTCCGTAATGAATGAATATTTGGATGATCGGGAAATGAATCAAGAAAATACCATACGAGAAATTTCCCATCCGATTGAATTACATGTAACCACTTGAATCCATAAGCTACCGTGATAATGATAGAGGCTAGAGACGATAGGCTCGAAAATACTCAGCAGCAGATACTCTCTACCCAATAAAAGAAATAGGCTGACAGGGAACAAATATCTCATATATTTTCGAAAAACAGGGAAATAGGCAAGTATGATAATACCGGAACAAAAGTACATCATTTGTCCGGGGAATTGTCTTTTCATGAATTCATAAATAGGGTTGTGTGTCATATCATCTAAATAATTACACGTTGTCGAGTAGATGAAAGATAAGATATAAATAAGAAGTAGGCATACCAATTTATTGTATCTTTCAGTAACCAATAGATAATGGGTATAATGATATATAGCATGAATTCAACCTTGATAGTCCATAAAGACCCATTCATCGCTTGTAAAGGATTGGTATCGAATACGCCGGGTAAATCCGGCGATAAAAAGTTAAATGTAAGTAAATTACAGATAAGATAGGTGTATAAGCTAGAAGAGGTGAGGTATTCCCTGCAGGATAAAGAGGTAAGGAATAATCCGATTAAGGCACATAATAAAATAGTCAAGCTGTAGGCGGGCATAATACGTTGAATACGTTTACGGAAAAAAATCCGGGTATTAGGCGTACGTAAGAAGCTAAACATAACAAGAAATCCACTAATAATAAAGAAACCTTTCACTCGAAATCCTCCGCTAACAAACCAAAAAGGATCTGTCTCTGTCAGTGTGCTGAAATGGTTGAACATGACAGAATACGCAAGAAAGAAGCGAATAAAATCAAAATTATTCGCTTCTTTTACTTGATTTATTAATCTGGAGTTGAGTAAAACTTTCTCTGATTGATTCATTGTTCTATTTGACTACAATGATTTTTGTTACGACGCTCTCTGAGGCTTCCTCCGTGGAAGCTAGTACAAGATATACGCCTGTCGCTACACGTGATCCGTTTGCGTTCCGGCAATTCCAGATAGCTTGCCCCCCCAAGGATTTAGTTTGATAAATAATATTTCCGTTTAAATCCGTGATTTTTACATTCGAATTATCCATTAATCCTACAATCGTTACTTTATCCATATGTTCGGGACGTACCGGATTAGGATATGCGTAGATCTCCGAGTAATCAGATTTACCTTCCGAAGCTTCTCCTTGATAGGAATTTAGTCCTTATCGGTACCGATAAAACTTCACCGGTCTTATCGTTTATCTCTATATCGTATATGTTATCGGAAAGGAGCGGGCTATTGGTCGTATTAATTGATAAACGATTGTCTCATTATCATTATCTAGAACATAGACGCCATTTCCTTTGGTTCCAATCCATTTTCGATTACCTGCGTCTACTTTTAGGGTCGTGACGACAACGTTATCTAAGAAATAAGCGAGATTGCCAGTTTCCTCATTGGTATATTTTACCCTTGTACAACGTGTAGCGGCTTTATCCTCAGCGGAAGAGATCCTAGGTTTAGTGAAATATACGGCTCCCCGATTCGTACCAACCCAGATATATCCATCCTTATCCTCGGCTACGCATGTATAATTACTAGGAGTCAATTCTTTTCCGTCGGTATCAATAAGTGTAGTAACTCATACGAGGAACTTCGTCTAAAGACTCGCTATTCGGTATCATTACAAGTTTAGGGGTGTTACGAGGCACATAAATCCATTTGTCGTTAGTGGAGGTTATAAGTATATCGTTTATTGTATAAACTCCTCTAAGTTGTTCGATATCCAAACGATGCCATGCTCCTGCTTTGTCAAGAACAAGTACCGCATGGTTAACCTCTGAGCTTGTCATCCACAAATTTCCATTTTTATCAAAGGCCAGTCCATCTATATAACAATAACCGGACCCATAGCCTCCTGCGGTTTCTTTAAAGGCATTCTTTTCATTGTATGACTGGACGGGAGTTCCATTCTTATATTGGATAACGCCATCACCCATGGAAGAGGCGTATACGATTTCATCATTAGAATCATCGGTCGTTACGGCTATACTTGTATAGTCTCGTGGATTTCTTGGTAAATTGAGTTTCTTTTGGGCTTCTTTAGGATCGATAAAAGACCATTTATCATAATCGTATGTAAGAATATAACCTCCTTTGTCGAAGCGCTTACCATTTAGGAGTCTTTACCTCCTATGATCATATATACTTTATCATTTTTACAAACAATATCGAATGCGCTATTGCTGTAAGGTCCGTCTAAAATGATAGGTTCATTAAGAGCCTCAAAACTATTTGAGCCTTTCCGTTGGATAGAACGTAGCCCTTTGCTTCCTTCCGCTATCCAATATTTGTCTGCTTGATAGGTACTGATATCATTGATACTTAAGTTTATTTGGTCAAACTTTTGCGTATCGGATACGATGAAAACCCTTGAGTTATCTATACATGCTAATTTTTCGCCTATTACTTTCATGTATTTTAGGGTTGAGCTATTTATTATTCGGGAAAGCTCTCCATTGTTTTCATAGAAGATACCTTGCTGACTGACCAAGTAGAACAAGGTATTCTTGAATGAAGCGATAGCTGAGATCGTATGACTATCGGAAAGGTTTGATAATCCATAGGGCTTCCAGTTTGCCTTATCCAGTAGGTTCTCTTTTAATGAGGCGTATATAATCCCCGAAGATACTTCTGCCTTATTGGTTGTAGAGGCATATATATTGCCATTCTGTATGGCACACGATGTTATATTTAAGGAAAGCTTGTAGGTATCCTTTATTTCCTTTTTGGCCATATTGATCACGACGATACCGAATGCTGTCGATAAATAGGCATATTCATCATGTACCAATACTGAATTGATTTGTTTGTCTCTTATGGACGTACTGGTCGACAGATAAGGTAGATTTGTCGCCACTCCTCCCTCAAGTATATCTATATTTGAATTATCATAGATAATAAGGAGTGATTTTGTTTGTTTATTATAGCGGATCAAAGAAATCGTATTATCATTTAATCCGTTTCCTTTATAATATTGCTTAATACTATTATCTTCTTTTCCATACGTATAAAGAGATCCTTCCGCTACCACAAATACTTGGTCGTTCGATTCCTCTACGCTGTTTGTGTTATTGTAAGAAAGATACGTTTTCCATCCGGTTGTATTAAAATTCGCGGCTAATACAGTGAATGAAAAGAATGAAAATAGAATGATAGTAAGTATATGTCTCATATTAACAATTGTAATCAGATAAAAATAATGTTAATTTCATGACGCTTTCGCACGATGGCTGATCTGGTTTTTTGTATCGTTACCCATCTCGGCGAAAGTTTGTGTATAGGTATCAGGCATGAATATAGGATCGTATCCAAATCCGCTATCTCCGCGTTTTTCGGTAGTGATAGAGCCATTTACGATACCGTCGAAGGTATATTCTTTTCCGTCAAGGATTAGAGCTATGACCGTGCGGAAACGTGCTTTTCTGTTTTCTTTATGATTCATTTCGGACAACAGCTTGTTCATATTAGCTTCCGAGTCGTGCTCTGTTCCTGCGTAACGAGCCGAATAGACTCCCGGAGCATTATTTAATACCTCGACTTCTAATCCCGTGTCGTCAGCGAAACAATCATATCCGAATTTCTCTTTGATATAGCGGGCTTTTAGCAAAGCATTTCCCTCTAAGGTATCTGCCGTCTCGGGGATATCGTCATGGCAATCGATATCGGATAAACTTATGATTTCCGCGTATCCGGCGGTTATCTTGCGGACCTCGTCCAGTTTGTGTTGATTATTTGTCGCGAATACAAGTTTCATATTTCGTAATCTATTAAATAAGAAAGCATTTCTATACGGTAGATATATAACGTATGGAAATGCTTTAAATTGTTTGTATATTCTTTTTTAAGTCTTTATCTGATCGAACCCCTCACCATATACCCTCGGACAATGCTTTGGGAGATGAACGCTTGGTGGTCTATCCGTTTCACGATCCGGAAGATGGAGACGGATTCGGATTTCTTGGCGAGTAGTACGACTACCTTGACGGGTTTGCGGGAATAACCGCCCTCGCCGTCCAGTATCGTGCAGCCACGGCCTAAGTCATGGATGATGCGATCCGCTATCTCGTCGTACTTCTGGGAGAAGATGAGGAATTGTACGGATTGGCGGTTACCGTTCAATACCATGTCGAGAACGTAATTGCTTATGACCATCTCCACGAAACCGAAAACGATCTTGTCCACGTTATGGAACAGGAAGAAAGAGGAACTGATGATGAAGAAATCGCAAAACAGAAGGATACGTCCGATCGATATATTCTTATATTTATTGATTACCGCACCGATAATATCCGTACCTCCGGTACTACCGTTGGCCGAGAATACCAGTCCTAGTCCGGCACCACACATAAACGCTCCGATTATGATAGCCATAAACGACTGGTCGTGCAGTATAGGTTGTCCTTTCAGCAGCCACTCGAAGAGAGAGAGAGAAGCCGAGAGTGAGAAAACTCCGAAAATAGTTTTTATCAAGAATTTTAGACCAAGGATCTTTAAGGCTACCACCAACAAGGCTACGTTGATGACAAAATAAGATACGGATACCGGGATCAATCCATTGGAGGCAAAGAAGATCAACGCACAGATACCACTTACCCCACCTGTCACGATTTCGTTGGAAAGGATAAAGGCGTTGAATCCGAATCCGTATAATAGAGTTCCGAACAGGATCATTAGATAATCCTGTACGGAAAAATAGATTTTTGTGAGTTTTAAGTTCATCCCACTACGATATTAACGATTTTGCCGGGAACGACAATTACCTTCTTAACGGTCTTGCCTTCCATCCACTTCGCTGAGTTCTCATGGCTCAAGGCCGCCTTCTCAGCGTCTTCACGGGAGATATCTGCCGGAAGTTCGAGGTTGAAACGGGCTTTACCATTGAATGAGATGACGTAGGTAACTGATTTTTCTACCAGATACTCTTCGTTATGTTCCGGCCACTGGGCATCGCAGATGGTCGTATCATGTCCTAATTGATGCCATAGCTCTTCCGTGATGTGGGGAGCGAACGGAGCCAATAAGGTGATCAGCGGCTCCAAGATGGCGCGCTTGCTGCATTTTAAGCTCGTTAACTCGTTCACGCAAATCATGAAGGCGCTAATGGACGTGTTGTATGAGAAATGCTCGATGTCGAACGTTACTTTCTTGATCAGCTTATGCAAGGATTTCAATTCGTCGGCCGTAGGCTCGGCATCGGTAACTTGCAGGGTATCCGTATTGCCGAAGAACAAGCCCCAAAGCTTCTTTAAGAAACGGTGTACGCCGTCGATACCGTTCGTATCCCAAGGCTTGGATTGCTCCAGCGGGCCTAGGAACATCTCGTACAAACGTAGGGTATCGGCACCATATTTCTCAACGATCATATCCGGGTTCACTACGTTGAACATGGATTTGGACATCTTCTCGACCGCCCATCCGCAGATATATTTACCATCTTCCAATACGAACTCTGCGTCGTTGTATTCCGGACGCCAGTTCTTGAAAGCCTCTATATCCAACAGATCGTTAGATACGATATTTACGTCTACGTGGATAGGGGTGACCTCGTATTGGTCTTTCAAGTTCAAGGAAACGAATTTATTGGTTCCGTTGATGCGGTACACGAAGTTCGACCGTCCTTGGATCATACCTTGGTTGATCAATTTCTTGAACGGCTCTTCCTCGCAAACGATACCCAAGTCGAATAAGAACTTATTCCAGAAACGGCTGTAAATCAAGTGGCCAGTAGCGTGTTCCGTACCACCGATATATAAATCCACGTTTCTCCAATATTCATCCACGTCTTTAGCTACCAAGGCTTTATCATTACGCGGATCCATATAGCGCAAATAATAAGCGGAAGAACCGGCGAAGCCCGGCATCGTACAAAGCTCCAGCGGGAAGATCGTCTGGTTATCGATCTTCGATACCTCGGTGACTTTTTGGTTTACCGTGTCCCAAGCCCATTTAACGGCGTGTCCTAATGGAGCTCGCCCGTCTCGGTAGGCAAGAATTTATCTACTTCCGGCAGCAACAAGGGCAGACATTCTTCCGGCAACATCTGAGGCATGCCATCGGCGTCGTAATATACCGGGAACGGTTCGCCCCAATAACGCTGGCGGCTGAAAATAGCGTCGCGCAAGCGGTAGTTTATCTTCACACGTCCCAGATCGTGATCTTTTACGTATTTCTTGGTAGCGGCTATCGCTTCCTTGATCGTCAGTCCGTTCAAGGAAAGATCGCAATAAGGAGTAACGCCGGCTCTCGGAGAATTGCATACGATACCTTCCTTGGCATCGAAACTTTCCTCGCTTACGTCGCAACCTTCCACCAAGGGGCGGATTTCCAGTCCGAAATGCTTCGCGAAAGCGTAGTCGCGGCTATCGTGCGCCGGAACCGCCATGATCGCTCCCGTACCGTAGCCGGCCAATACATAGTCGCTGATCCAGATGGGAACCGCCTCGCCCGTAAACGGGTTAATAGCGTAGGAACCACTGAATACACCGGTTACCTGACGGTCGGCGATGCGCTCGCGCTCGGTACGTTTCTTGGTGCGATCTAGGTAAGCGTCTACTTCCGCTTTTTGGTCTGCCGTAGTTAATTGTTGAACCAATTCGCTTTCCGGAGCTAATACCATGAAGGTAACACCAAACATCGTATCGGCACGGGTCGTAAAGATCGTGAATTCCCTGTCGCTGTCTTTTACCTTGAAGCGAACCTCGGCACCTTCGCTGCGTCCGATCCAGTTCTTTTGGGTCTCTTTCAAGGAATCCGTCCAGTCGATCGTATCCAATCCGTCCAACAGGCGTTGTGCGTAAGCGGATACACGTAAGCACCATTGGCGCATGATCTTTTGTTCCACCGGATAGCCTCCACGCTCGGAAACACCGTTCACGACCTCATCGTTCGCTAATACGGTACCCAAGGCGGCGCACCAGTTACCATGGTCTCGCCACGATAAGCGATCCGGTAGTTGAGTAATATCTCTTGTTTTTCTTTATCGCTCTTGGCTTTCCATTCATCGGCGGTGAAACTAAGTTCCTCTCCGCAAGCTACGTTCAGACCTTCCGTACCACTGGTCTCGAAAGCCTGTATCAACTCGCTGATCGGGCGGGCTTGCTTCTCGTCGTTGCAGTAGTAGCTGTTGAACATCCGGATGAAGGCCCATTGCGTCCATTTGTAATATTCGGGATCGCAGGTACGGATCTCACGGCTCCAATCGTAGCAGAAACCGATCTTTTCCAATTGCTCCCGATAACGGCTATATTATTCTTTGTCGTGATCTCCGGATGTTGTCCGGTTTGGATGGCGTATTGCTCGGCGGGTAGTCCGTAAGCGTCGTAACCCATCGGGTGCAATACGTTAAAACCTTGCAAACGTTTGAAACGCGAATAAATATCAGAAGCTATATAACCGAGCGGGTGGCCAACGTGCAATCCCGCACCGGAAGGATAGGGGAACATGTCCAATACATAGTATTTAGGCTTATTCGTGTCCTTTTCGACTTTATAAACCTTTTCGGCAATCCAGTAGTCGTGCCACTTCTTCTCAATCTCTCTGAAATTGTACTCCATGATCGTTTATCGTTTTTGTATCGTTTTCTATTTAAGGCCACAAAGTTAGTGAATTTATTTATTTTATATGAGTTATTTACATGAACTGTTTATTTCACGTAACCAATCCGGGGGCGAGATTGATTCTCGGTTCTTTTCGCTTGTAACTCAGCGAGTGACAGATTGATTAGCTCAAGTTGCGTACGGGTATCTTCGTTGATGTCGTTGTAATCGGCAAATGCTTCTTCGATATACGCTTTGAGTTCCTTTACTTCTTGTTGGAGTTCAAGCAAAGGGGAGGAAGAACTTATTATTTGTCGTATGCCGACGAAAGCACGCATGATAGAGATATTGACTTTAATGGCTGTATCGGATCTGAGTACAGAAGAAAGCATTGCTATACCTTGCTCCGTGAAAGCGAATGGAGCATATTGGTTACCTCCTTTCTTTGAGATGCCAATTTGGCATACCATATTGTTTTTCAAGTTGTTAAATTCTTGAATTGTTAATGTGAACATAAAATCATTAGGAAAGCGTTCTATGTTTCGTCTGACCGCACGTTTCAATTGGGCGGTTTCCGTTCCATACATTTCCGCCAGATCAAAATCCAGCATGACTTTTTGCCCTCTGATCTCATAAATATTGTTTTGTATCGCTTGTAATTCCATAGTATAAGAACTTATTAGTTTACTTTATTTGATATAACCAATTTTAGGTCTTTTAGCATTGTTCTTTTTCTTTGTAGCCAGTTCGGAAAGAGCTATGTAAATATCATCCAAAGACTTTTGGGTATCTTCACTGAGATCATTGATAGCGCAAAGCGTTTCTTCATTAGCCATTTCAAGAGATTTGATACGTTCTTGTAGCTCTTTAATTTCGATGGAACTAGTGGTAGCTTGTAAGGTATAATTCCGAATAGCGACAAAGACTCTCATAATGTTTCTGTTGATTTCTATGGCAGTTTTAGAATTTAGCACACTACTAAGCATAGCCACCCCTAATTCCGTGAAAGCAAAAGGCTTATATTTGAAATTACTACCTCTTCCTTTGTTCAAGATACCAAATTGGCATCTTGAAAGTTCCTCCTTGGTTAACTCAAACATGAAATCATCTCCTTCAAAGCGTTCTATATTACGTCTGACCGCACGTTTCAGTTGGGCGGTTTCCGTTCCATACATTTCCGCCAGATCAAAATCCAGCATGACTTTTTGCCCTCTGATCTCATAAATCTTGTTTTGTATCGTTTGTAATTCCATAGTAAAGATTTTAGTTTAATATTATGGTCGCAAAGGTTTGTAAAATAATTGAGATAAGCAATAAGCTAGTTGGATATTAATGATTGGTTGCATTTGTAAGTTGTACAATGAGTTATTGCTGATCCGGCTTATTGTCTATTTTTTATGTGTTCTTATTTTCCTTATAAGATTTCCGGGAAAAACACGTACGTGATTTATGAAAAACACGTACGACTTTCGGAAAAACATGTACGTGTTTTCCGGAAAACATGATGATGTTTTATATCACTGATATTCATGTATATATAACTTGATACCTTTGCATGGACTTATTGTGTGTTTTTTCTTCTTGTATTTGTTATTTTGTTGTTCTATCGTTTGTTTATGAATTAAAAATATTTAATTTTGCTTATCTATAATAAAGGATGAAGTCATTTATATATATACTATTAACTTCCTTGACTTTCCTTGTGGTAGGATGCCAAAATGAATCTGAGGAAATCCGTTTGATCAATCAGGCGGAACGCCTGTTTGATGCCTATCCGGATAGCGTAATCACTACATTGGATTCCATTCCGCTCCCGGAAGAGATGAGTCCCCGTCTGATAGCCCGTTGGTGTATGTTGTACGCACGTGCCGCCGATAAAATAGAGGACGAAATGCCTTATACGAACCAGCTTGAGATCGCCTTGAAATACTATCAAAAGAAAAAGATGCGGGAAGAGGAGGCTGAGATCGGCCTTTATCTGGGGCGTTCGTATGTGGAGGATAAGGAGTACGAGAAGGCAATGAGGGCTTACTCCGATGCGCTGGAGGTAGCGTTGGCGATTAAGAACTATAATCGTGCCGGGTATATTTGTAGTTATATGGGGGATTTGTATGAACTGGATGATCGTTATGTGTTAGCTGCAAAAAAATATAAGGAGAGCGGACGGTATTTTCGATTGGCCGGTAATATGAAAAGCTATGTGCGTTCGTTTGTGAATGAGGGAAGGAGTTATATGGATGTTGATTCTAATTATTTAGCTTTAACTATATTGAAGCGAGCAGAAGTGATAATAGATTCCTTGAGAGTAGATGAGGTTAGAAATTATGTATACAATGGTCTAGGTAATATATTTAATGTTTTGGAAAAATATGATTTAGCTGAAAAATATTTATTGAAGAGCATAAAAGAGGATTCGAGTGATACTGCTTCGGATTATTTGACCTTATCAGATCTTGAGCAAAAGCGTGGAAATTTAGAACAAGCGGAAAATTATCTTCAAAAGGCTAATAGTGTATCCATAGATAATGATTTTGTACCGGCTACTATTGCTTATCATTATTATAAAATAAATAAAGAAAGAGATGATTATAAAAAGAGCTTTGTCTTTTTATGAAGAATATGTAGCAGCAGAGGATTCCCTTATGAATATAAGTAAATCTGTCGATATATATGATACAGAACAAAAATATGAACATTTGAAATTGCAATAATGAAAATATAAGAATTACTATTAAAGGGGCAAAGGAATTATACTTTTATATTGATATTGTTATTTTTATGTGCTTTACTCATTATTGTCTATTTAGCTACGATAAGAAGAAAGAATCGTTCACTTTTAAAACAACAAGAAAAAATTAATACTTTGAATCAAAGCATATATCAATTATATGCAGAACTTCGGAGAAAGAGTGATGAACTAATCCAATTGCAAAATACTCAGTATTCTTCGGTGAAAATGCAAGTGGAATATGAAAATGTACAGAAAGAGGTAGATAGCTTGAGATCTCGATTATTCGAATTAAGAGAATCTAAAATTCTCAATAGTAATTTAGCTAAAAAAAATAAAGAAAATATCTCAAACTGTGCAGCCTAATCATTCTGAAGCACCCGTTTCCGAAAAAATGTGGATTGATATTGAAGTTTTGATGATGGAAGTTTACCCTAGTGTTATAAAGGTACTGAAGGATGCAGGCTTGTCACCATCGGAGATGCATCTTTGTTTCCTTACATTATTTAAACTTGATTCAACAGCTATATCTATCCTTTTAAATATTATTCCTACTTCCGTCGATCGTACACGTTTGCGAGTACGAAAGAAATTAAATTGGGAAGGTAAACAAGGATTGTATGAATCTCTTGTTAATATTTAGTATGTAATAAACCTTCATTTAAGGGGCTCTACGATTGTTTGTCTATGTATTTGTTTTTATAGTATTTGATTGTCAAGTGTTTACGTTTTTTTCTTTGTCTATGTGGATTACATAATTTAACCCCTTTAGATCATATATAATCTCTAGATTTGCAACCGAAACATAACAAAAAAAGAGAGATTATGAAAAATGTAAAATGGCTACTAACAGTGTTGTTTATTTTTTCAATTTGTATTCCATCTTTTGCAGGTCATGTGCCTTTACATGGTCATCTTAAGAAAAAACAGCGATCTGTAAATTTGGATGTACCTATAAAAGCAGACATAGATGAAACTTCAAAAGTTTTTGTCTTTGGAGTTTTTAGAATATATAGGAGAGGTACGAGTATCTGTTGTGGATGCGAATGGAAATATCGTTTATGAGGAGATAGTGGATACACAAGATGTTTCTTCTAGTATTATCTCATTAGATGAATGTACTTCTGGATCTTATGGACTTTATATATCAGATTCAGAAAACTACGCAGAAGGTTTTTTTAATTTATAAATAATTCAAATTTTAGAAGTATGGACAAAAAGACAGTGCTTTTAGCATCTGCATGTACTTTATTGATGATATCATGTAGTAATGATGCGGAATTGATTAATGTTGCTGAAACGACAGGATTACAAACAAAGGCTTTTGTTGGTGAAGCAGATTTCCAAATTGTAGATTATGCGGGAGATAAATGTATTCAGTTCAAGAATGATTCCGTCTTTAATGCGATGCTTTGGGAGATGAATGATATGTCAGAAGAAGAGAGAAATAATATTTTCTCGGGGGCAGGTTTCGTAAGTCAATGGCAACTTATGCAAGAAGCAGATCAAGAACAGGAGCTTATTGTAGACAATTATGAGAAAGATCTTAGCCAACCTTGGCCTGCTCATCAAATCAAAGAATTCAAACAAAAAATATGATGATGTTTTCATGTTTGAACCTTATGATTCTACAGATTTTATTGCGCATTATAAATTAAAAGGTTCTACATATAGTTCTTTTGTGAATAGAAGGGGGGTGTTTTTGATAGGAGATAGTGTAGCACATGCTCCTGTATATAAGGCTTTAGAGGAATATTTCGGATCAGGGATATCATTGTATGGTAATAATGAAGCTACAAATGAAAAGAATGATATAAACCTAGCTGAAAGTAAATATCAAATACCAGGTGGTGATTATGTAAAGGTTCGAGCTATTCCAAGATTTATAGAGTTACAAACTATTGAAAATAAAAATTATTTGTCATTGGGCTTTGATTATCTTAGTCAAAAAAGAAAGTTTTATGGAAAAACACCGTACAATGATTATACTACGTCTTACAGCTTCAGGGTCAGGAAGTGGTTTTGAAGTATATAATGTTTCAATTAAAAATTATCAGAATAAAAATGGGGTAACAATTCTTTTACATACAGATGTATATAATAAACTTTTAGCTAAGGATCAAGGAGGTATGTTAGGGCATGTTGGTGAAAATCCAAGAAACTCAGTTACAATCGTAACTCCTCCTCGATTTGAGTTTCTGACGAATGGAAATTTGGTCAGATGAAATGCCTGAAAGTTAATAAAGGGACTGCAAAAATAAGTTTAAAAGAAGACTGGTGATAATTTATTGAAAAAAATTTTATTTTTACTGTTATTGGTTTCTACTTCTACTTTCGCCCAAATTGAGCATGGCTTATTAGTAGGTGCCGGTGTTGGATTTCCTTTACAAGATAGTTGGAAACGAACTACTTGGGGTGATGAATCAAATTGGTCTTATCGGCACGATTATAAGTTAAATAGTATGATCGGTTATCGCTTTCGATTCCTTCCGGAACAGAAATTCTTTTATGATTTGGATATTACGATGGGATTTCAGAAGATGGAACGACGAAGTATTTTCCTTATTATGAAAGTATAGAGGATGGTATATATGTTTCTAAGAAAGCTGATGTTTTCGATGAGTTTGTGATGCCTATCTCCGTAGCCGCTAGTTGGAATTGGCGTTTTACCAAGAAATTCCATTTAGGTGTCGGTATCGCTCCTACGCTTTATGTACAGCCACAAGCCGTGTTTGACCTGTCCGTGATGGCGAAGGTGGGATATCGTTTAAGCAAGCATTGTGAGTTCGGCCTTTCTTATCAGTATGGCTGTTTCAATACCTTGAAGCATTTCAATAACGGACCGGCTAATGGCCGTCGTGGACATCTTTCGGATTTGATGCTCTCTGTATATGTTCCTTTTGTTTTGAAATGATAGAATAATAAAAGTATAGAAACACATAATGTTTTTATTTGGAAACCAAAACAAAAGATGAATAACTGCCTATAAGAAAAGAGTACGTGAAAAGAGCCATGTGTAGAGAGATAATTCTATGCATGGCTTTTGCTTGTATATGATGTATAAATTTTGAATAATTATTGAGGCCTTTTTGCATTTTTTGTTTGCGATATTGTCTCTTTCGTGATTAAGAACTATCTTTGACAAACTATTCAATATAAGGCTAATGCCAAAAAAAATGAAAGCTTTAGGTATTGACTCTGGAATAATTTGGTAAGTCACGGGCCTTGAACCGGGGGAATAGGATTGAAAGTAGAATATTATAATAGTTAGGGATATGCGTATTGTTGCCTTTTTTAGTGCTATTGCCGTAATTATTCTGCTATTGGCAGGATGTGGACATGAGAAATCAAATAATTCTCAAGTTGTTAATTTAGTTCAACTTGGTGGAGTGGAGTATCCGGAAATACCGAAGTCGAATATCATTCAGCTAGAGAAATCTGATTTCCCGAAAGGAGATCCGTTCTATTGAGCGGATACCGATTGACTTGGAGATCGAGCTTCGGGAAGTGAATATATTGGCTAAAGGCAACTACCTCATCGTTAAACACCTTGAGTGGCGGGAGGGAGCCTATCTTTTGCATGTACTCTCTTTGCCCGATTATAAAACGGTTGCTCAATTAGCCCCTTTTGGCGAGGGACCGGATGAGTTCAATGATATACGCATGATACCCACGGAAGAGACCGATAAGCTTTGCTACGTCTGGAACATACGTAATAATCGGATCTTTAGCTTGTCCACTACCCTTAAACTAGAGGAGTATGATCAATTGGCTGAAATCCCTGAAAATAAGATAGTCCCTGATAAGCCTTTATATATGGGAGATGGCAAGATGCAGGTTAGTCTAGGTTCAAATGATGGAATGG
>ENA-OQAA01001001-OQAA01001001.1-human-gut-metagenome-genome-assembly--contig:-NODE-1001-length-16308-cov-2.118967_pt1 | contig 16308 bp, 20 predicted proteins | sample MGYA00242489_ERZ504515 | MGnify/ENA primary metagenome ERZ504515 (study PRJEB26092, sample SAMD00036237) | human gut metagenome | host: Homo sapiens | study: EMG produced TPA metagenomics assembly of...
CAAGACGGTTGCTAAAATTGACGAAGCTGCTGAAGCTTTGAAGCAAATCGCTAAATCAGGAAAGAAAGTCCTGTTTGTTGCTACTAAAAAACAAGCTAAGCAGGTGGTTGCCGATAAGGCTGCATCTGTAAATATGCCTTATGTAATCGAGCGTTGGCCGGGTGGTATGTTGACTAACTTCCCGACTATCCGTAAGGCTGTCAAGAAGATGGCTACCATCGACAAGTTGACAAGCGACGGTACCTATTCAAACCTCTCCAAGAGAGAAATTCTTCAGATTTCACGTCAACGTGCAAAGTTGGACAAGACTTTGGGCTCTATCGCTGACCTGACTCGTCTGCCGTCTGCTCTGTTCGTTATCGACGTAATGAAGGAAAACATCGCAGTTCGTGAAGCTAACCGTCTGGGGATTCCCGTATTCGGTATCGTTGATACAAACTCCGATCCTACGAATATCGATTTCGTAATCCCGGCAAATGATGACGCTACTAAGTCAGTAGAAGTTATTCTTGATGCTTGCTGCGCTGCTATGCAGGAAGGTCTGGAAGAACGTAAGGCCGAAAAGGTAGACATGGAAGCTGCCGGTGAAGCTCCTGCCAACAAAGGTAAGAAGAAAGCTACAAAAGCAAGACTCGACAAGTCCGACGAGGAAGCAATCAATGCCGCTAAGGCTGCTGCTTTCATGAAGGAAGAAGAGGCTTAATCATACTGTTGAGAGTTTGAGAATGAAAGTTGAGTAGTTACTTTACGGCAATTCTCAATTCTCTATTCTCAACTCTCAATTACTTATAAGGATATTATTAACAATTAAAATAAAAAGATATTATGGCTGTAAGTATGGCTGATATAACCAAGCTCCGCAAGATGACCGGTGCTGGTATGATGGATTGCAAAAAATGCTTTGACTGAAGCTGAAGGGCGATTTCGACAAGGCAATGGAAATTATCCGTAAGAAGGGACAAGCTGTTGCAGCTAAGCGTTCAGATCGCGAGGCTTCTGAAGGCTGTGTGCTGGCTAAGACTACGGGTGACTTTGCCGTTATCATGCTCTGAAGTGCGAAACTGACTTCGTGGCTCAGAATGCTGATTTCGTGAAATTGACTCAGGACATTCTGGACCTTGCCGTGGCTAACAAGTGCAAGACTCTGGACGAAGTAAAAGCTCTGCCGATGGGCAACGGTACTGTACAGGATGCTGTAACAGACCGTAGCGGTATCACTGGCGAGAAGATGGAGTTGGATGGTTACATGACTGTAGAAGGTGCAAGCACTGTGGTTTATAACCACATGAACAGAAATGGCCTCTGCACTATTGTTGCTTTCAACAAGGCTGTTGAAGAAGGACTGGCTAAGCAGATTGCCATGCAGATTGCTGCCATGAACCGATTGCAGTAGACGAAGATGGCGTATCTGAAGAAATCAAGCAGAAGGAAATAGATGTTGCTATCGAGAAGACAAAAGCTGAACAGGTACAGAAGGCTGTTGAGGCCGCTTTGAAGAAGGCTGGTATCAACCCGGCTCACGTGGACAGCGAAGACCACATGGAAAGCAACATGGCCAAAGGCTGGATTACTGCTGAAGACGTGGCAAAGGCAAAGGAAATCATTGCTACTGTTTCTGCCGAGAAAGCTGCACATCTGCCTGAACAAATGATTCAGAATATTGCTAAGGGCCGTCTTGGCAAGTTCTTGAAAGAAGTTTGCTTGCTGAACCAGGAAGATATCATGGATGGTAAGAAGACAGTTAGAGAAGTTTTGAAAGAAGCTGATCCTGAATTGAAGGTTGTTGACTTCAAGCGTTTTACTTTGCGCGCTGAATAATTCCGCTTAGAAACGATTCTATAAAAAGAAGTGGCCGTATATGGAGTTGAATTCCTAAACGGTCACTTTTTTATGCCTCTACAGTTGCAGTGAGACGGATGATGCGTTTATCCCACGGGCTTGGTTTGCGTGTATCCTTCTGCCTTCAGGAGGTCGATGACACGTTGTTTGAAGTCGCCTTGCACGATGATTTCTCCATCTTTGGCACTTCCGCCTACTCCACATTTACTTTTCAGCAATTTGCCCAGTTCTTTCAGATTATTGTCGGTGCCCACGAAACCTGTGACAAGAGTGACGACTTTGCCACCCCGGTTCTTGCGGTCCAGCTGTACACGCAGGCGTTGTTGTGCAGGGGGGAGGGTAGCTTGCTCCTCATCGTCATTCATCTCATAGTTGTAGTCCGGGTTGGTGGAATAGACTATATTCAACCGTTCTTTCCAATCATTATTCTTCATACTTCTTTCTTTTAAACTTCCCAAAAGTACGATATTATGTGGAATTATGCAATTAGAAATTATGTTAAGCTTTTGTTGCATCCGTGTTACTGATTAGAAAAAAAGCACTACTTTTGCCAATCGCAATATTGAGAACTTAAATAAGAAACTATGAGCAGTCCGTTACAGAAAAAAGAAACCATGAAGGTGCCGGAACCTACCTTGCGCCGGCTTCCGTGGTACCTTTCCAATGTAAAGTTGCTGAAACAAAAGGGGGAACGATTCGTATCATCCACCCAGATTTCCAAGGAAATCAATATTGATGCTTCACAAATTGCCAAAGACCTTTCGTATGTCAATATCTCGGGACGTACGCGTGTAGGCTATGAGGTGGACACACTGATAGCTGTGCTGGAGGATTTCCTGGGATTTACCAATATACACAAAGCCTTTCTGTTCGGTGTCGGAAGCTTGGGAGGTGCCTTGCTGCGCGACTCGGGTCTGAGCCATTTCGGTTTGGAGATAGTAGCTGCTTTCGATGTGAAGCCCGAACTGGTGGGTACGACACTGAGCGGCATCCCCATCTATCACTCGGACAAGTTCAAGCAGAAGATGCAGGAGTACGATGTCAATATAGGCGTGCTGACGGTACCTATCGAAATAGCCCAGCAGATAACGGATTCCATGGTAGAGGGCGGTATCAAGGCCGTATGGAACTTCACCCCGTTCCGTATCCGTGTTCCCGAGAACATTGTCGTGCAGAACACTTCCCTTTATGCCCATCTGGCCGTGATGTTTAACAGACTGAACTTTAATGAGATCAAGTAATGAAGATTATTGCTGTAGGAATGAACTATGCTCTGCACAACAAGGAGCTGGGACATACACACGAGAATAAGGAACCGGTTATTTTCTTGAAACCCGATTCGGCTATACTGAAAGATGGCAAACCTTTCTTTATCCCCGACTTTTCCAACGAGGTGCATTATGAGACGGAAGTAGTTGTGCGTATCTGTCGGCTGGGCAAGAACATTGCACCCCGCTTTGCGCACCGCTATTATGATGCAGTGACGGTAGGCATTGATTTCACTGCGCGTGACCTGCAACGTAAGTTCCGTGAAGCCGGTAATCCGTGGGAACTCTGCAAAGGTTTCGACAATTCGGCAGCCATCGGCACCTTCATCCGTTGGAGCAGGCGGGTGGAGACGTGCAAAATCTGGACTTCCATCTGACGATTGATGATAAGGAGGTGCAACGCGGTCATACAGCGGACATGCTGTTCCGGGTAGATGAAATCATTGCTTATGTCAGCCGCTTCATGACCTTGAAAATCGGTGATTTGCTGTTTACGGGTACACCTGTGGAGTAGGCCCTGTCAGCATCGGACAGCACTTGCAGGGCTATCTTGGAGAGGAGAAAGTGCTCGACTTCCATATCCGCTGATTATCTTCGTCTTGTTTTTTCTTGTTACCTCGCTTTTTTTCCGTACTTTCGTATCAACTTAAAGAAGTAATGATATGAAGATACGTGTAGGTTTCGGCTTTGACGTCCACCAGCTGGTGGCAGGACGCGAGCTTTGGCTAGGCGGCATTCGCTTGGGACATGAAAAGGGATTGTTGGGGCATTCGGATGCGGATGTGCTCATTCATACTATCTGTGACGCATTGCTGGGTGCGGCGAATATGCGCGACATCGGCTATCATTTTCCCGATACTGCCGGTGAGTTCAAGAACATAGACAGCAAGATTCTGCTGAAAAAAACAATAGAACTGATAGCTACCAAAGGTTATTCGGTGAGCAACATTGATGCCACCGTCTGTGCCGAACGTCCTAAGCTGAAAGCACATATTCCCGAAATGCAGCGCACGCTTGCCACTGTGATGGCATAGACGAGGACGACATCTCCATCAAGGCCACTACCACGGAGAAACTCGGCTTTACGGGCAGAGAAGAAGGTATATCTGCCTATGCCACTGTGCTGATAGTGAAAGAATAATACTATGCTGAAATGATACCGACTAATTTTAATCATCCACTTATATGAAGAAAATCTCCTTGACCTTTTGTCTGGCACTTTTATCCTCCTTGTTCTGCCGGCACAAGTATCGCCTTTACAGTTCAACAAGAATGGAGAGTTTAAAATCGTCCAGTTTACAGACATCCACTTTAAGTATGGTAATCCGGCTTCAGACATTGCTTTGAAGCGTATTGGCGAGGTGCTCGATGCTGAGCGCCCCGATTTAGTAGTCTTTACCGGCGATGTGGTCTATGCCGCACCTGCCGATACGGCCATGCGCAAGGTGCTTTCCTATGCTACGGACCGTAAGATTCCTTTTGTCGTAACCTTTGGTAACCACGACAACGAGCAGGGAAAAACACGTGCCGAACTTTATGATGTTATCCGTTCCATGCCTTTCAATATCCAACCCGACCGTGGCGGAGTTGAATCCCCCGACTATGTCTCACACTGAAATCCTCGGACGGCAAGAAGGATGCAGCCCTGCTTTACTGTCTGGATTCCCATTCCTACTCCAAACTACCCGACGTAAAGGGGTACGACTGGCTCACTTTCGACCAGGTGAACTGGTACCGTCGGCAGAGTGCCGCTTATAAAGCAAAGAACGGTGGCCAACCTTTGCCTGCACTGGCATTCTTCCACATCCCTCTGCCGGAATATAACGAAGCCGCTTCCGACGAGAACGCCATACTGATAGGTACCCGCATGGAAAAGGCTTGCGCTCCGGAACTGAATACGGGCATGTTCACTGCCATGAAAGAGGCCGGTGATGTGATGGGTATGTTTGTCGGACACGACCATGACAACGATTATGCCGTAATGTGGAAAGGCATTCTGCTGGCTTACGGCCGTTTCACCGGTGGCAATACCGAGTACAACCATTTGTCCAACGGTGCCCGTGTCATTGTGATGAAGGAAGGTGCCCGTACTTTCACCACCTGGATTCGTCTGAAAGGTGGCGAAATCATTGATAAGACGGTCTACCCCGACAGCTATATGAAGGACGATTGGCGTAAGCGTCCGTTGGTGACGGAATAAGGGTGAACTTAAAAAGAACGATATGGACAAGATAAGAACTGGATTAGCCGCTTACGGAATGTCGGGACGTGTTTTCCATGCTCTTCATCTCCACCAACCTCATTTGAATTGATTGTCCGTTACGGAGCGCAGTAAGGAACTCTCCCGGGAAAAGTATCCCGACGCTTGTATTGTGCGGAGTTTGGGAACTTAGTCGGACTGGAAGGGTTGGATTTGGTTGTCATCAACACACCGGACAGCACTCATTATGAGTATGCCCGCCGCGCCCTCGAAGCTGGGCAAGCATGTGGTTGTGGAGAAGCCTTTCACTACCACCGTGCAGAAGCTGAGGAGCTGGTGGCACTTGCCGCAAGCCGGGGGCTGACCTTGAGCGTTTACCAGAATCGCCGGTGGGACGGCGATTTTCTGACGGTCAAGGAAATACTGTCCAAAGGCCTGCTGGGACATCTGGTGGAGTTTGAATCCACCTTCCCCCGTTATCGTAATTTTATCAAGCCGAATACTTGGAAGGAAACCGGACAAGATGGCGGTGGCTTGACCTATAACCTGGGCGCCCACGTCATAGACCAGGCTGTGCAGCTGTTCGGTATGCCCGAAGCCGTCTTTGCAGATATTGCCACGTTGCGCAAGGACAGCAAGTAGACGACTACTTCATCATTCATTTGCTACGCCCCTCAAAGGCACCCGAAGTAAAGATAACGCTGAAATCCAGCTATCTGATGTGTGCGAGCGAACCCCGTTTCGTCCTCCACGGCAGGGAAGGTTCTTACGTGAAATATGGTTTCGACCCTCAGGAAGCCGCCTTGAACGAAGGCGTATTGCCCGTCACTCCGCACTGGGGCGAGGAGGACAAATCCTCTTGGGGGATACTTCATACGGAAAAGGGCGGTAGAATCGTGCATGAACCTTATCCAAGCCTTCCCGGTGATTATGCAGCTTTTTACGAGAATATCTATCGGCATATTTGTCACGGCGAACCTTTGCAGAGCGATGCCCGCGAGGTGGTCGGAGTCATCCGCTTGATAGAGGCAGGCTGGGAAAGCAGCCGTATGCAGCGTGTGTTCGTATCTGATAGAAAATCTTTTACCCGGTAGATGTGCAGCTTCACATGTGTCAACCGGGTGTATTTCGTACTTCCTATTATATAGGTACGCGCGATGCGTGCCGATGCTATCTCCATCAGTTCCCCTACCTGGTAGGCATGTTCCACGGCGGGCAGCTGGCATGATTTCTGGCTTGCCGTGCGTGCATTCAGCCGGATGCTGACGAAGTTGCCGATGGAGTCTTTCAGCTTCAGCACCTGGCGCACATAGAAATAAGGAGTGGTCCCTTTGAGCTGCGTCTTGTAGGGGTTGTCCTCCAGTCGCACGCTGAGCACCGTCAGCGTCAGGTTCTCCACTTTTTCGCTTTCTTTCCCCAGAAAACGTCCGCCGGTGGTCTGGTACGTTTTTCTCCGTTGTATGTCGAGATGGACCGAATGGTAAATCTTGGCAATCTGTACAAAACGTTCCTGCTTGGGGATGCGTGGTTGGAATTTGAAAGCTATCCACGTAAGATAGGCAGGGTCTATACGGAGGATTTCGTGCAGGAAGTGTCCGTGGTATTTGCCTACGGAGATGATGTCGTCCCCTTTGCTCTGCATTCTTTTGGCATTGTACTCCACAAGCAGCAGGCTGCGCGGCGAGTAGAAACATAGTGTGCTTGCCATCCGTAGCGTTTCGTGAATGTCGGTGGAAAGGTCGCAAATGTAGAAGATGGACTGTCTTCCGGGCAGTGGAGAGTAAATCCATAAAGTATATTGGAGATGCTCCGGTCGGGGCAGTACGACAAGATAGGCGCCCACTTCCTTATAAGAGGCTCTCCCTTGATTGTATGCATTCAGCTACTATACAATAAGTCTTGTTCAGTCTGCAGTATGCCGGGTATGATTGGATTTGCCATAACTCGGAATAATTTATTCCAAATATACCTTTTTGGAATGAAAAAAGCAAGGGAAAGCCAGGAAATATCAGAAGCGTACCATCAATTCCAATACCACCTTGTCTTGTTCCGACTCTTTCGCTATGCTGTTTTTGGCATAGAAGTATTTCTCGTAGTTCAGCCGGAGGTCTGTGCGGAATGCCTTGCTGAGGCTGAAGGTGATGCCGCCCGTCAGGCGTTGGCGTTTGTAGTCGGTCACTGTCAATCTGCCGGTTTCCTCATCGGCGGTTTTGGCGTCGCTCTGGTCGGTCATCATGTCGTAGCGTAGCAGGAAAGACATCTTGTTGAATACTTTTCGTAGAGGCAGGTCGTAGTTGATGAAGGTGTTGACGGCGTGTACATCTTTGAAAGCGTTGTCGGAATATTGCTTGTACAAGTATTCGCCTTCGATATGGAAACGGCCGGTTTCGTAGTAAGTGCCGATGTCATAGGACTGCATGCGTACTTCTTCCGGTTGGATACTCTGCACGCTTAGTGTCAGGTTCAGTCCTTTGGTGAAGAGAAACTGGCTTTGGCGGAGTGGTTCACTTCCTTGTGCCATTCTTTCTGGTTGTCAGTCCGGAACCGTTGAAAAGTCCTCCTTCCACGGTGATAGGTACATCGGTAGGCAGGGTATATCCTACTGTGAATCCCACGTCCCGTACATTGCCCACTTGCTTGGCGATGAACGAGCGGTTGGGAAAGTATTGCTGGTGCGGCGAGCGGTGGGCGTCGATGGTGAAGGGGACGCGCATTTGTCCGGCGGTGACTGTCAGTCCTTTTGTCGGGAAAAGCCGGGCGTAGGCATCCAGCATCTTGATTTGGCCTTCGTCGGAGAGGTCTATCTCGGCTTTGTAGGCTACGCTGGGCAATACGTTGCCCGTCACGCTGACGCGGGCATTGCGTACTTCGAAACGTCCTGCACCCATGGTGGTCTGATATTCGTATTTGGCGCGGATGGTTCCGTGGACTTCCGGCAGGTAGTCTTTGGTTTCCATCTTCTCCTTTTCAATCTTTTTTCCGTCCTCGTTGATGGAGGGCGTTTGGGCAATTGCGGCCAACGGCAGCAGGGCAATCAGTACTGTCAATGCACTTTTTTCATAATCTGTTGTTGTCGAATGATTTGTCGGCGACAAAGTTCGGACATACGTGTTGTGTTTTTGTGTCATATATGTTGCATTGTTGTTACAAAAAACTGTTGGAGGGAAGAACTGCGATGGGTGCCGTTTTAATCTTTTTATGGCTTGATTTAGTTTCTTGTTTTTATTAAAACGTTGGTTGTTAGGATTGTATGTGCACTGCCACAAATGTTTCAGTCTGAAATATCAATGAAATATTCTTATCTTTGAAGGAAATATCAAGAACGTTTGTTTTAGAACCCTGATGCTTATGAAAAGACAGTTGTTTTTAGCAGGAATAAGTTTGATACTGGGCGGCATGCCGATGCTTGCTCAAGATATATCTCCGGTGAATTCCGTTTCTTACGAATGGAAGAGCGTACCGATAGTGGGAGGAGGCTTTGTGGACGGTATCGTTTTTCACCCAGAAGCTCCTGGTGTCCGTTATTGCCGCACCGATATGGGAGGAGCCTACCGGTGGGACGCTGCTTCCAACCAGTGGACGCCCTTGCTGGACTGGATAAGTCTGGATGAAAGTAATCTGCAGGGGGTGGAGAGCATTGCCATCGACCCGCAGAATCCGCAGAACGTGTATATTGCCTGCGGTACGTATACCAGTAGCTCCAATGGGGCCATACTTTGTTCTTATGATGGCGGCAGAACCTTTGCCCGTGTCGATGTGCCTTTACGATGGGCGGCAACGAGAACGGGCGTGGTAATGGGGAACGGATGATGGTGGACCCGCAGAATGGGAATATCATTTATATGGGAACCCGTTTGCATGGTTTGTGGCGCAGTATGGATAAGGGGCAGAGCTGGGCACGGGTGGTGTCTTTCCCGGATGTCTCCGAGAAGTTCAATCCTGCCGACCGTGTGCATGGGGGAAGTCGCGGGTAGTGGCATTGTCTGCATAGTCTACGATGTACAAGGTACTCAAGATGGGCGTGGTACCCGTGACATTTATGTGGCGGCTTCATTGATGGGAAGGGAAAATCTGTTCGTGAGCCACGACTATGGTGAAAGCTGGCAGCCGGTTGAGGGGCAGCCGGTGCAGTATCGTCCCACACATATGGTTTTGACCGGTGACGGCCAATTAGTATTGACGTACGGAGATACTCCCGGTCCGAGTCAGATGGAGGACGGTGGAGTTTGGAAGTACGATATACGTAAAGACAAATGGACGGACATTCGCCCGTCCGACTGTCCGATGGCGGAAAAGCGGGATTTGGCTATGCAGCCGTATCAGTGGATGCCCGTAATCCGAAACATCTGATTGCCAGTACACACAGCTTGGGAGGCAAACACGGTTATAAGAGTGATGAGATGTTCCGTACGACCGACGGTGGCAAAAGCTGGAAACCGATTTTCAAGACGGGATATGAGTATGATTATTCTAAAGCTCCCTATACAGAGGTGGCGCCCCTGCACTGGATGTTCGACATTGAGATAGACCCAGCCGATGCTGAACATGCCATGTTTACCACTGGTTTCGGTGGTTGGGAAACTTTCAATCTATCGGCCGTGGAACGCGGGGAACCGGTGAAATGGAGCATCATGTCTGCCGGTATTGAAGAGACCGTGCCTCTCGAACTTTATGCTCCCGAAAAGGCGCGCGCCTGATTTCCGGTATCGGTGACTATGGTGGCTTTACGCATTTCGACCTCAATCGGCCCGATCCGTTGGGTAGTCATGCCAATCCTCATTTCGGTAATACGAATGGAGTGACGGGTGCCTGGTTGAAGCAGGATTTGATAGTCAGAGTGGGAACTTTGTTCGGCCACCAGCCGGGTGCACGCACCATCTCCTATTCAGAAGACGGAGGCAGGAGTTGGAACATGTGTGCTACTGTTCCCGTAGAGAAGGCGCGCAACGGGCATATTGCCGTTTCGGCCGACGGCTCTTCCTGGATTTGGACACCCGACCGTTCCACCGCTTTTCTGACCCGCGACAAAGGGAATTCGTGGATGTCTTGTCAAGGCCTGCCGGAGAATATCCGTGTCATAGCCGACAAAGTGAATCCCAAACGTTTTTATGCCGTGGATGCTGTTGCCGGACTTCTATACAGCAGCGAAGATGGCGGGGCGACCTTCCATACCGATACTCTGCAACTGGCTGTAAAAACACTCCGGCGGGGCAATGCCTCTCTGACGAATCGCAGGGGTGACCCGCGCGGAGGGCAAGACCGTATTTATTCGACTCCCGGTCGTGAGGGAGATTTGTGGATTGCCGCTTACGATGGCCTGTACCATTCCACTACCCGTACGGGATTTGATTTTCGTGCGCTGGACAAAGTCCGTACTATCTATGCCTTCGGTTTTGGCAAGGCAAAGCCGGGCAGTAACTATCCGGCCCTTTATCTGATTGGCGTTGTCAACGGTCAGTACGGCTTTTTCCGCTCAGACGATGCTGCCGTTTCCTGGATGCGTATTAACGATGATGCTCATCAATACGGGTTGGTTCTGCATATCTGTGGGGATATGCAGGAGTATGGCAGGGTCTATATAGGGACACATGGACGGGGGATTGTGACGGGAGTGCCCTCTTCCGATTGACAAGTTCTTTATGTGAAGGCATGCTAAAAGCATGCCTTTTCTCTATCTTCTGCTCGAAATCATGTATTTTTGCAGACTAATTCATTGGTTTCTGATATGAGTACACCTGAAAAGCGAGTATTGGTCGGTATGAGCGGTGGTATAGACAGTACTGCCACTTGCCTGATGTTGAAGGAGCAGGGCTATGAGATAGTCGGTCTCACCATGTGGGTGTGGGGAGACGAACCGGTAGAAGCTCGCCAACTGGCAGACAGCATGGGGATTGAACATCATGTGGCAGATGAGCGCGAAGCCTTCCGACAGATAATCGTACAGAATTTTATAGATGAATATTGTCAGGGTCGGACTCCGAACCCTTGTGTGATGTGTAATCCGCTGTTCAAGTTCCGTATTCTTGAGGAGTGGGCAGACAGGCTGGGGTGTGCCTATATTGCTACCGGACATTACACCCGTCTGGAGGAACGGAACGGTAAGGTTTATATCATAGCCGGGGATGATGACAAGAAAGACCAGTCCTACTTTTTGTGGAGACTGGGGCAGGAGTTGCTGAAGCGTTGTATCTTCCCCTTAGGCACCTATACCAAGCAGCAAGTCCGCGAATACCTCCGCGACAAAGGTTATACCGTCAAGGCGGAAGAAGGCGAGAGCATGGAGGTCTGCTTCATTAAAGGTGATTACCGTGATTTCCTGCGCGAACACTCTCCGGAGATAGACCGCGAGGTGGGACCGGGATGGTTTGTCAATTCGGAAGGCGTTAAGCTGGGTGAACACAAAGGCTTTCCCTATTACACCATCGGGCAGCGCAAGGGACTCGAAATAGCCTTGGGCAAACCTGCCTACGTCTTGAAAATCAATCCTCAGAAGAATACGGTGATGCTGGGAGACGCCGAACAGCTGAAGACGGGATATATGCTTGCCGAACATGAGAATTTGGTGGATGAGGGAGAGTTTTTTGAAAGCAAGGAGCTAACCGTACGTATCCGTTACCGCAGTAAACCGATTCCTTGCGACGTGAAGCGCCTGGAGGACGGTCGTCTGCTGGTACACTTCCAGACGGAAGCCTCTGCCATAGCTCCGGGACAGTCTGCCGTATTCTATATAGGCCGAAGGGTAGTGGCGGTTCCTTTATCGCTTCCCAAAGAGGCATCGGGATGTTCCTTTAATTTTTAATTTATAATTTATAATTTATAATTGTGAAAAGACTTCTACTCCTTTCCACCTTTGTCCTGCTTGCGGCAGGAGCATCGGCACAACAAGATACATTGAAGTATCGCATCAGCCTGAAGGATAAGGCTGCCACCACGTATTCCTTGGAACACCCGGAAGCGTTTCTTTCTGAAAAGGCGATTGCCCGTCGGCATAAGCAGAACCTGCCGATAGATTCTACCGACTTGCCGGTGTGCCGCAAGTACGTGGACGAAATTCGCCATCAGGGCGTAAATGTTGTAGTTACCGGTAAATGGGAGAACTTTGTCACGGTATCTTGCAATGACTCTACCTTGATAGACCGTATTGCCGCACTACCTTTTGTCTGCGCTACGGAAAAAGTCTGGATAGCTCCCAAAGGTGACAGTCCGATGATGTCTACCGGACGCGATTCTTTGATTAACCAGCCGAGTGTACATCCTGACAGTATCTATGGACTTGCCGTTAGCCAGATACAGATGAGTAATGGTGATAAATTGCACCAGGGAGGTTCAAGGGGCAGGGCATGACGATTGCAGTTATCGATGCCGGTTTTCATAATGCCGATAAGATAACCGCCATGCAGAACATCCGGGTGTTGGGAACCAAAGATTTTGTAAATCAGCAGGCAGACATCTTTGCAGAGAGCAGTCATGGCATGATGGTACTGTCCTGCATCGGCATGAACCAGCCCGGCATTATGACCGGTACGGCGCCTGAGGCTTCTTTCTGGTTGCTGCGTAGCGAAGACGAGTATTCCGAGCATTTGGTCGAGCAGGACTATTGGTCTGCAGCGGTGGAGTTTGCCGATAGTGTAGGGGTGGATGTACTCAATACTTCATTGGGATATTACACTTTTGACGACAAGTCGAAGATTATAGGTTCCGTGATTTGGACGGACGCCATGCACTGATGTCCCGTCAGGCTTCACACGTTGCGGACAAAGGAATGGTGCTGGTGTGCAGTGCCGGCAATTCCGGTATGGGTTCGTGGAAGAAAATCACACCTCCGGGAGATGCGGAGAACGTGCTGACCGTGGGCGCTATTGACAAGGAAGCCGTACTGGCTCCTTTCTCATCTATCGGGAATACGGCGGACCACCGGATAAAACCGGATGTGGTGGCTGTCGGCTTGGGGCTGATGTCATACGTACGGATGGTAACCAGGGTAAGGCAAACGGTACGTCGTTTTCTTCTCCTATCATGTGTGGTATGGTGACTTGCTTGTGGCAGGCTTGCCCTGAACTTACGGCTAAAGAGGTGATAGAACTGGTACGCCGCTCCGGTGACCGTAAAGATTATCCCGATAATATATACGGTTATGGTGTGCCCGATATGTGGAAAGCATATCAGGATTATCTGCTCAAAAGATAGCCATATGGAATCGTTGTCTTTGTATGAGCTCAACGCCCTTGTGCGCCGCAGTCTGGAACAATGCCTTCCTGACGAGTGTTGGGTGCAGGCGGAGTTGAGTGATGTGCGTACCAATAGCACGGGGCATTGCTATCTGGAATTTGTGCAGAAAGACCCTCGCAGCAACAGCCTGATAGCTAAGGCGAGAGGAACAATCTGGGCAAATGTGTTCCGCCTGCTGAAGCCCTATTTTGAGGAAGCCACGGGGCAGGCGTTTGTTGCGGGCATCAAAGTGCTGGTGCAGGTCACCGTCAGCTTCCACGAACTTTACGGCTATAGCCTTACGGTGCAGGACATAGACCCCACCTATACCTTGGGCGATATGGCACGCCGCCGCAGGGAGATACTGAAACAGCTCGAGGAAGAGGGGGTGCTCACCCTCAATAAGGAACTCGGGATGCCCCGTCTGCCGCAACGTATTGCCGTCATATCCTCACCGACGGCGGCGGGCTATGGTGACTTCTGTCATCAGCTGGAAAACAACTCCCGGGGTTTCTACTTTTATACGGAACTGTTTCCTGCCCTGATGCAGGGTGACCGTGTGGAGGAGTCTGTCCTCTCTGCTCTCGACCGGGTAAATGCACGCTTATCCGAGTTTGATGTGGTTGTCATTATTCGTGGTGGAGGCGCCACGTCCGACTTATCCGGTTTCGATACTTACCTGCTTGCTGCTGCTTGTGCACAGTTTCCGTTGCCTATCATAACGGGCATCGGTCACGAGCGGGATGACACGGTGCTGGATTCTGTGGCACATACCCGTGTAAAGACCCCTACGGCGGCTGCCGAATTCTTAATAGAGTCCATGGACAGCGCTGCTGATGAACTGGAAATGCTTGCTTCTCGCTTGCATGAGGGTGTCAGGAATCTGTTGCAGCAGGAACAGCGCAGACTCTCTGGTTACAAGAACCGGATTCCTTCTGCCGCATACCATCGTATATCCGATGCAAAAATGGCTTTGCTGACTGTGCGGAAAGATGTGGTGCAGGCTGTGACTTCCTCTTTGTTCCGCCATCGCCATCGCCTGGAATTGTTGCAACAACGATTGGCAGATGCTTCACCGGAAAAGTTGTTGGCTCGCGGTTACAGCATTACGTTGAAAGATGGGAAAGTAGTGAAGAATGCAGATGAACTGCAGGAGAATGATATGATAACAACCCGTCTGCAGAATGGTGAAGTGGTTTCAATAGTACATATTTAACTCTCATTCATGCAGTGTTTTGCAAATCTCTGTATTTTATGAATATTGCTTAAATCATTTAAAATGAACAAAGATGAAAACACAAAATTTGTTTTTTATGCTGATACTGATAAGTATGGCATTTAGTTTTATTTCATGTACGGATGAGGATGATAAGGTCGAAATTCCTCAACTGGTAGGTAAGTGGAGTGTGAAAGAACCAGTCCTGCAGGACGATTTTGTGACCTGCTATACGTTTAATGCAGACAAGACCTATGAAGTTTATACCGGAAGCCCGTTATCTAACGGAGTCCCTTTTCGTGGAACTTATATCATAAGTCTTGATGAAAAATTGATTACGTTGTATGATAAAGAGGGACATTATACTGAACAATATCATATTTTGAAACTGACGTCCAAGGATATGAAGTGGGAGAACGCATCGCCCAAAGACGGGAATTCTGACAAACGGCTTGAGAAGTACAACGATTAATTAATTTCAATTATGCCGGTAACCAAGAAAAAAGAGACCTACTCCGAAGCCATGGCACGTTTGGAGAAAATTGTCAGCCAGATAGATAACAACGAACTGGAGATAGATGTGCTTGCTGAAAAAATAAAGGAAGCAAACGGAATTATAGCATTTTGCAGCGATAAATTGACCAAAGCTGACAAGGAAATTGAAAAATTACTGTCGGAGAAGTGGGAATCTGAAGAATAAAAGCTATTTTTGTTGCAAAATGTACGTAATAGAAGTAACTAATACTTTGAGATATGAAAGAACTTGATTGGGCTAATCTGCCGTTCGGATATATGAAGACAGATTACAATGTGAGAATTTACTATCGTAACGAACAATGGGGCGAACTGGAAGTTTGCAGTGAGGAAACCATTCCTATGCACATGGCTGCCACTTGTTTGCACTACGGTCAGGAAGCGTTTGAGGGTTTGAAGGCTTTTCGTGGCAAAGACGGTAAAGTGCGTATCTTCCGTTTGGAGGAGAATGCAGCCCGCCTGCAATCCACTTGCCGTGGCATCTTGATGCCGGAACTTTCTACGGAGCGTTTCAAAGAAGCTATTCTGAAGGTGGTGAAGCTGAACGAGCGTTTCATTCCGCCTTATGAATCGGGTGCTTCTCTGTATATCCGTCCGTTGCTGGTGGGTACCGGTGCACAAGTAGGCGTACATCCTGCCAGCGAATATCTGTTTGTGGTGTTCGTGACCCCGGTAGGTCCTTACTTTAAGGTGGATTCTCAACCAATCCGTATGTCATTATCCGCGAATTCGACCGTGCTGCCCCATTGGGTACCGGTATTTATAAAGTAGGTGGTAACTATGCAGCCAGCTTGCGTGCCAACAAGAAAGCGCACGATTTGGGTTATGCCTGTGAGTTCTATCTGGATGCCAAGGAAAAGAAATACATGGACGAATGTGGTGCTGCCAACTTCTTCGGCATCAAGGACAATACGTATATCACTCCGAAGTCTACTTCCATCCTGCCCTCCATCACCAACAAGAGCCTGATGCAACTGGCCGAGGATATGGGCATGAAGGTGGAGCGCCGTCCGGTTCCCGAAGAAGAGTTGCTGACTTTCGAG
>ENA-OQAA01001002-OQAA01001002.1-human-gut-metagenome-genome-assembly--contig:-NODE-1002-length-16304-cov-7.781294_pt1 | contig 16304 bp, 20 predicted proteins | sample MGYA00242489_ERZ504515 | MGnify/ENA primary metagenome ERZ504515 (study PRJEB26092, sample SAMD00036237) | human gut metagenome | host: Homo sapiens | study: EMG produced TPA metagenomics assembly of...
CCCGCCAATGGCTTTTTCACGGAAATGACGTATTTGGAAAGATCTGTCCATTTGCGAAGTAAACTTCCTCAGTCAAAGCCTGACGCTTTGCCAGCTCCCTCGGAGAGGGAGCCTCTGGCATGCCCGGAAGATTTGCACTTTAACCGGAAGCTTTACCGCCATGCCAAGGGCCCCATCAGAGGGGGCTGGCATTGAGCGCAGCGAGATGACTGGGGGAGTTTCATCGGCGGCAAAGTTTCCCCACGCCAAAACAGCCAGACCGCCCCGGGTCCGGGGCAGTCTGGCTGGAAGTTCATTCTACGGGCTTCATGCTTGCGGGGTCTTCCACGGTGGGTTCACCGCCGGCTTCGTCCGGCAGACGCTTCATGCCGCCGGGGTTCGGGGCCACGGTGGGCAGGGTGAACACGAACCGGCACCACTCGCCCTGCTGGCTCTCCACCCGGATCTGCCCGCCGGAAAGGTTCACCAGCACCTTGCAGATGTTCAGGCCAAGGCCAGCGCCACGGGCGTGCAGGCCGCGGGAGCGGTCCTCCTTGTAGAACCGCTGGAACACGTAGGCAGCGCTTCCGGGCTGATGCCCTGACCGGAATTCCAGATGGAGATCTCGGCTTCCGGGCCAAGCTTTTCCACCCCGAAGCGGATGGTGCCGCCCGCAGGCGTAAACTTGATGGCGTTGTCCAGCAGGTTATACACCACCTGATGGATCAGGTCGGGGTCGGCGTAGACCAGCACCTTTTCGTCCATGGTCAGGCCGTCGATGTCGATCATGCCGTCGTTGATGCGCTGCTCTGCCGAGAGCGCCACGCCGGTGATCGTCTCCCAGATGTTGAACATCCGGGCATTCACCTGATATTCGCCGCTTTCCAGCTTGGAAAGATCCAGCATGTTCTGGATGAGCCGTGCCAGACGGCCCGTTTCCTCACTGACCAGCTGCAGGTAGTGGTTCTGCATATCCGGCGGGATGGTGCCGTCCAGAATGCCGTCCACAAAGCCCTTGATGGTGGTCATGGGGGTGCGCAGCTCGTGGGCGATGTTGCCCATGAACTGACCGCGGGAGTTGTCGTTCATCTGGATGTTGTCTGCCATGCGGTTGAAGGTGCGGGCAAGGTCGGCTGCCTCGCCTTCGCCTTCCACTCCCTCCACACGGACGGAAAGATCACCGCCGCCAAAGCGCTGGGCGGCATCCGTTACCTTCTGCAGCGGGTCGGTGAGCTGGCGCATCAGGATCTTGGTCAGGATGCTGGCACACAGCAGCATCACACAGGCCGACAGCAGGAAGTTGGACCAGAACTGCTGCTTGAACTGGGTCAGCTGCTCGCCGGAAGAGCACAGGAACAGGTAACCGCTGGGCTGGCCGTTCTCATTGCGCATTTCGCTGACCGTGATGTAGCTTTTCCCGTCCAGCATGCCGCCCAGCGTGCCGAACACATGGTAGTAATCTGCATCGGAAGCGTCGATCTTCTCCATCATTCTTCCGGCACGATCAGGCTCTCCAGCTTGTCCGGGCTGGAGGCGATCATCACCCGGCCGTCGTTGTCGGTAAAGAACAGATAGGCCTCTGCGCTCTCGCCGATGATCTCCAGCTTGGTGCTCAGTGCGTCCAGCTCATCGCCTTCCGGCAGCTCCGCCTGCTGGACCAGATACTGGGCCGTGCGCTGGGTGACACCCACCACCTGATCCAGTGTTTCGTAGCGGTCCTTGGCAAAGTAGTTCTTGAACAGCACCCACTCCGAAGCGCCCATCAGCACGATGCCCAGCACCATCAGGGTGGACACCAGCGAGAAGAATGCCACCGAGATACTTTTGCGCATTACTGACGCACCTCGAACTTATAGCCCACGCCCCATACGGTCTTCAGCTCCCATTTGTCGGAAGCGCCGGCCAGCTTCTCGCGCAGGCGCTTGACATGCACATCAATGGTGCGGCTGTCGCCGTAATACTCAAAGCCCCACACCTCGTCCAGCAGCTGGTCGCGGGTGTAGACGCGGTTCGGATGGGAGGCCAGACAGTTCAGCAGTTCCAGCTCCTTGGGGGGAGCCTCCACCACCTTGCCCTTGACCCGCAGCTCATAGCTGTTCATGTCCAGACGCAGGTTGTCGAATTCGATCACGCCCTCTGTGCTCTCGGCAGCAGCGTGGTGGTCTGGCAGCGGCGCAGCACCGCCTTGATGCGGGCCACCACTTCCTTGGCATCAAAGGGCTTTACCATGTAATCGTCTGCACCCAGCTCCAAGCCCAGCACCTTATCAAAGGTCTCGCCCTTGGCCGTGAGCATCATCACCGGGGTGTTGCCCGCCTTGCGGATGCGGCGGCACACTTCCAGACCGTCCATCTTGGGCATCATCACGTCCAGCAGCACCATATCGGGCTTGACCTGATTGAACTTTTCCAGACCTTCTTCGCCATCGTTTGCCACCGTGACCTGATAGCCCTCCTTGGTCAGGTACAGCCGCAGCAGTTCGCAGATATTGGTATCGTCGTCCACAACGAGGATCTTTTCGTTGGCCATAATGATCTCCTCCCATTTTATCGGATGCCCGCCGGGGCGGGCAGAGCAGCAAAGTATTCCATTTCTTATTATACGGAAGAGTTATGACAAAATAAAGAAGGATTTGTATGATTTTTTCACAATTCCGGCCCGGTCTTACTCGATCATCAGCCGGATGATCTCCTCATTGGTCTCCTTCATGCCGTTCTTGCCCAGACGGCCGATGCCCTTGATGGTGGTCTCGATGTCCTTCATCACGATGCCGTCGCCGCCCTTGAACTCCTGATGGCACTTGTACATGTTGTAGCCAAGCAAGGCCGCGTCCACCGAGGATGCGATCTTTGCCGCGCAGGAGGCCTTTGCGCCGTCGCACACGATGCCGGACACGATGGCCAGCGCATTGACCACCGTGTGGATGGCGGCCTGATAGCCGTCGCCGCACAGATATACGATGCCCGCGCCAGCGCCCGCACCGGCGCTGACTGCGCCGCAGTAGGCGGACAGGGTGCCGATGCCGGTCTTTTCGTGGATGGCCACCAGATTGGAAATGATGAGGCACGGTAAAGCTTTTCCTTGCCGCTGTGCAGCTCCTTGGCATATTCAACGAGCGGCACCGAGCAGGTGATGCCCTGATTGCCGCTGCCGGAGTTGATGATGACCGGCAGCTCACAGCCGTTCATGCGGGCATCCGAACCGGCGGCCGCCTTGGCCTTGGCCCGGATAGACACATCGTTGCCGTAGGTAGAAAGCAGCACCCGGCCGATATTCGCGCCATAGTCGCCCAGAAGGCCCTCCTCTGCAATGGCGTTGTTATAGCGGATCTGGCGTTCCAGCAGGTCCGCCACATCCTGCAGGTCGGCCGTCTCGGCAAAGTCCCAGATGTCCTTCATGTTCAGCAGGCTGCGGTCGGCCCGGCTGTCCCGCCGGGTCTCCTCGTTCAGCAGCGGCTTTTCGTAGAGCACCCGGCCATTCTTTTCGATCAGGCAGATGTTGGTGTGAAAATCCGCAATGCGCACCTTTGCGTAGGAATCCCCGCTGCACTCGGTAACGATGATATCGAACACATGCCCCTGCTCGATGTGCTGGATGGAAATGGGCACCGTCTGCATGTAATCCCGGATGGCAGCCTTCTTGTCCTCGCTGACCTCGGAGATGACTTCCAGCTCTCTGTCTGCCGAACCGGCAATGATGCCCGCTGCCACAGCGGCTTCCATGCCTTTCAGGTGGCCGGTGTTGGGCACGATGACGCTCTTCACGTTTTTGATGATGCTGCCGCTCACCTGCAGCTGCACGCTCTCGGGCAGTGCGCCCAGCACCTCGCGTGCCGGGCCGCAGCATAAGCCAGTGCAATGGGCTCTGTGCAGCCCATTGCCGGGATGAGCTCCTCTTTTAATATTTCTACATACGCCTGATAGCGCGGATCACTGCATTCCATGACGGTTCCCTGCCTTTCCTGTCGATTCGATATTTACCAACAGGAATAGTATACTATAGAACCCGCGCAATGTAAAACAAATTCTTCCCCGCCCGCAGGGCCGGCTATTGCAAAGCGCAAACCTCAGAAGTAGAATAGGAGCATCCAAACCGATAAATCCATGGAGGGTCTTCCAATGATTGAAAAAGAAGTACAGGAGCTGCTGTCCTTCATTGACGGCAATCCTACCGCATACCACACCACTGCATCCGTCCGGAACATCCTGCTGAAGGAGGGCTTTTCCGAGCTGCTGGAGAGCCGCCGGTGGCAGCTGGAACCCGGCAAGAGCTATTTTGTCTGCCGCAATGGCTCCAGCATCCTTGCATTCCGCATGGGAGAACAGCTGGAAAACTACAGCTTCAACGTGGCCGCTGCCCACACGGATTCCCCCTGCTTCCGCATCAAGGAAAACGCCGAGATCCACATGGGCCGGAAGTACACCAAGCTGAACACCGAGGGCTACGGCGGCATGATCTGCTCCACATGGATGGACAGGCCGCTGTCGGTGGCAGGCCGCGTGCTGATAAAGGAAAACAATGCCATCACCTCCCGCCTGCTCACGCTGGACCGCGACCTGCTGATGATTCCCAGCGTGGCCATCCATATGAACCGCGAGGTCAACGACAAGGCTTCCTACAACAAGCAGGTGGATATGCTTCCCCTGCTGGGCGGTGCCGCCGAGGAAGGCGTGCTGAAAAAGCTGGTCGCCGCTGAGCTGCAGGTCGCAGAAGACCAGATCCTTGGCAGCGACCTGTTCCTCTGCATCCGCGAAAAGGCCGCCGTCTGGGGCTGCAATGAGGAGTTCATCTCCTCCGGCCGTCTGGATGACCAGCAGTGTGTGTTCGGCATCCTGAAAGGTTTTCTGAACGCACACAGCGCCCAGTCCATCAATGTTGCCGCCTTTTTCGACAACGAAGAAGTGGGTTCCGGCACCAAGCAGGGCGCGGCTTCCACCTTCCTGTACGACGTACTGCACCGCATCGCGCAGAACGTCTGCCCCGGCGATGAGGACTTCTACCGTGCGGTGGCTTCCAGCTTCATGTTCAGCGCCGACAACGCCCACGCCGTGCACCCCAACCACCCGGAATATACCGATGTGAACAACTGCACCTACATGAACGAGGGCGTTGTGGTCAAGGTCCATGCCGGCCAGAAGTATACCAGCGACGGCATGAGCATGGCCGTTGCCAAAGAGCTTGCCGCCCGCGCCGGTGTCCCGCTGCAGTATTTTGCCAACCGTTCCGATAAGGTCGGCGGAAGCACTCTGGGCAACCTTGCCATGGCACAGGTATCCATGAACTGCGTGGACATCGGCCTGCCCCAGCTGGCCATGCACTCCTGCTACGAGACCGCCGGTGCCCGGGACATCGTTTCTCTCATCCGGCTGATGGAGGAATTCTACGCCAGCCATTTTGAGGAGACCGCGTCCGGTACCCTTGCCATCTGCAAGTAAGACCCGTACAACCTGAATCATAAGGACTGCCCGTGAAAGCAGCACTGCTTTTCCACGGGCGGCTTTTCGTTTCCACTTAAGTGAGTATTGAGAAAAAACGTCCATTGTGCTACAATTATCCTGTTATAATATCGCTTTTTACCGCAGCGTAAAATCTTTTTCGCAAGAGTATAATAAAATGAAATTAGGTATCGTCGGCCTGCCGAACGTCGGCAAGTCCACTCTGTTCAATGCCATCACCTCCACCAAGAACGCAGAAGCCGCAAACTATCCCTTCTGCACCATCGAGCCGAACAGCGGCATCGTGGCCGTGCCGGACAAGCGTCTGGACAAGCTGGCCGAGATCTGGCAGACCAGTAAAAAGACCCCTGCCATCGTGGAGTTCGTGGATATCGCGGGCCTTGTGAAGGGTGCCAGCCAGGGTGCAGGCCTTGGCAACAAGTTCCTGGGCCACATCCGCGAGTGCGACGCCATTGTGCATGTGGTGCGCTGCTTTGACGATGACAACATCATCCATGTGGTGGAGGATGTTTCCAAGGCTGAGGCCGTGGACCCCATTGCCGACATCGATGCCATCGACTACGAGCTGATCCTGTCCGACCTTGAGGTGGTGCAGAACCGCGCAGGCCGCATGGCAAAGGCTGCCAAGAGCGGCAACAACAAGGTGCTGCCGCCGAAGCCGCATGGCTGCAGCAGCTGGCCGACCACCTGAGCGCCGGCAAGCCTGCCCGCAGCTTCGATTTTGACGAGGGCGATGCCGAGCAGCAAGCTGTTCTGCACGAGATGGGTCTGCTGAGCGCAAAGCCGGTGCTGTACGCCTGCAACGTGGGCGAGGACGACCTGATGGAGGGCATCGAAAACAACAAGTATGTCCCGCTGGTGGCCGCACGCGCCAAGGAAGAGGGCGCACGCTACATTCCCATCTGCGCCAAGACCGAGGAGGATATCGCCGACTACTCTCCCGAGGAAAAGAAGGCTTTTCTGGCTGAAATGGGCATTGAAGCCAGTGGTCTGGACAACCTCATCACTGCCAGCTATGATCTGCTGGGCCTGATTTCCTTCCTGACCGACGGCAAGAAGGAGTGCCGCGCATGGACCATCCGCAAGGGCACCAAAGCACCGCAGGCTGCCGGCAAGATCCACAGCGATTTCGAGCGCGGCTTCATCCGTGCCAGCGTCATTGGCTACAGCGATCTGGAAGCCAACAACTTCGATTACGCCGCCGTCAAGGCCAAGGGCCTGCAGCGCACCGAGGGCAAGGAATACGTTGTCAACGATGGCGATGTGATCGAGTTCCTGTTCAACGTCTGATTTTCGGCAAAGATGTCACTTCCGGTTTCGCCCCTTCCCGTGAAAAAGTAAGTTCCAAAAGCCCGCAGGCTTTTGAACTTACAAAATTAAAAATAACTTTCCGCTATATATGGCCAGAGCGCACGCGTCGGCATTTAAAATCGTAAAAGAGGTTTCCTATGATTTTCGGTATTATGGGCGCAATGCCCGATGAAGTCGATCAGCTGTGTGCAAAGCTGGAGAATGTCACCGTGGAGCCCTACGGCGGCGTGGATTACCACAAGGGCACGCTGGCCGGCAGACAGGTGGTGGTGTGCTGTGCCGGCATGGGCAAGGCCAATGCCGCCGCCACCACGCAGGTGCTCATCACAAAATTCGGCGCGGAGAAGATCATCTTTTCCGGCATCGCAGGCAATATGACCTCGAAGATCGGCATTGGCGATGTGGTCATCGGCAAGACCGTGCTGTACCACGACGCACAGCTGGACATGATCTGCCAGAACCCGCCGTTCCTCAAGGAATACACCGGCGACCCGGAGCTGATCGCTGCCGCCGAAAAAGCCTGCGCCGAAGCGGGTGTGAAGGCTCTGGTGGGCAAGATCGCCACCGGCGACCTGTTTGTGGGCGACAGTGAAACCAAGGCTGCCATTGAAGCCAAATGCGCCCCCGACTGCGTGGAGATGGAAGGTGCCGCTGTGAGCCAGATTGCCGCCAAGAACGGTGTGCCCTGCGTCATCCTGCGCGCCATGAGCGACAACGCTGACGAGGACGGCCACGAGGTGCTGGTGGTGAAAAAGTTCAGCATTGCGGAATATGTAGCCACCGCCACCAAGATCGTGGCAGCAATGGTGGAAGCACTGTAAAAAAGAACCCTCTCAGTCAATGCTTCGCATTGCCAGCTCCCCCGAAAGGGGGAGCTTTTGACATTCCGGAAACGTTTTCCGTTTTGCCAATGGCTCGCCCTTCGGGAGAGCTGGCGAACAAAGTGAGCCTGAGAGGGTTTTCTTTTACAAGAACTGTTCCAGCTTTACCCGGCTATCCTCCTGAAACTCCTGCAGTCTTTGAGCAAGACGCTTTGCGCCGGGCGCGGCATTGGGGTAATCCTTCTGGGCCTTTACGCAGTCCACCACCCCCATGCCGCTGCCCTGTGTGAGCATCTCGGCCAGATTGCGGGTGGACTTGTCCGTGAGGGTCTTCATACTGATGCCCATTTTCGTGTTCAGCTTTGCCATGGCGCTCTGCCCCTGCGCGGTGCCGCCGCAGGCCTCGATGGCGGTGTGCGCTTCCTGATTGAGCTGGTGGTACACATTGCGCTGGCGCAGCAGCTCGGCCTTGAACTGCACATCGTCGGTCATCGGCACGATCTGTTCCAAGGTGTTCTTGCCCATCTCGGTATTCTGCACCACGGCTTCCAGCAGGTTCAGGTTGTCGTTTTTCTGGTTTTCCATACAAAAAATCCCCCTTCTGGCCTTAGTCTGCGCCAAAAGGGGGATTTTATACACTGGTTTTATTCTGCACGCATCTGATCGCCGCCGGCGTTCTGTGCCTCCCGCAGGCGTGCGTCGCACAGCTCGTACAGCGCCTGCCAGTTCTTGGCCTGCACATCCTCAAAGCTCGCCACGCCGCAGCTCAGGGTAAAGGGTACCCGGCGCATCATGCCGGTGGTGGTGATGCATTCCCGGGGCATCTGCCGATACAGGTTCTGCATTTCCTCTGCCAGCTGCTTGCCGTCGGCGTCCAGACAGCCCACCGCAAAGATGCTGCCGGTCAGGCGGCAGACCACGCGGGTCGCAGGGGTATCAAAGTTCTTTTTCCACTGGTTGCCCACAAAGCAGTGCAGCTGGTCCATCACAGGCTGGCCGTAGGTATCCCGCAGCTTCTGGCCATTGTCGATGCTCACCAGCGCCACAGCCGCCTTGCGGCCCTGCGCTGCACACTGCTCCAGCTTTTGGGCAAACACCGTTTCCAGATAGCGGCGGTTGTACACACCGGTAAGGAAATCGTGGCTCATATCCTCGCGGCACAGTTCCCGCTCCCGGGGTGTCATGCGCTCTTCCGGCAGCACATTGCCTGCCAGCGGTGCGCACATTTCCAGCTCCCAGCATTTGCCGTCCGCTTCCACTCTGCGGTGCAGCACACAGTCCACACGGCCATTGCGCAGCTCGTAGTCCACCCGCAGGCCATCGTCCTGCCAGCCGTCACAAAGCGGTGCTTCGGTCAGGGTCACTGCCTCAAATACGGCCTGCGCTGAGCGCGCAAGTTCCCGTAGATCCTGCTCGGTACATTCTTTCTTCATGTAATTTTCCCCATCATCTGCGCACGCGGCGCTCCCGTATCCCGCGTGCAGTCACCTGTTCCCCATACGTTCAGGAACCATCTGCCGCATTATGCATCCCGCGCCCGCCTGTTTCCGGAAATGCCGGGAACGCATCAGGCAAAGAAAAATGGCATAATGCCGCTTTAGCAACATTATACCATTCAGCTTCCGATTTTACCAGCAAAACGCACAATTTTCTGCCGGAGTTTTTATATTTTCGTCAAATTGCTAAGCTCCCGCCGCTCTGTGCCTTCTGTTTATACGCGGCAGTACACACTGCACTCGTCGTGGATGGTCTTGGCCAGTGCCTTGGCGGCAAAGCCGTCAGCGGCGCGCCATGCCCAGTTTCCGCCCAGCTTGCCGGGGGTATTCAGGTGTGCTTCCGCACCCAGACCAAGCCAGTCGTACATAGATGATGGCCCGGTCAGCCACCGACCCCAGCGCTGCGCGCAGCAGAGCGATGCGGACATCATCGGTCCGGATAGCCGCCAGCTCCTTTGCGGTGGGCTTTACGCCGGTCAGGTGCAGGTAAGCGGCAGCGGCAGCCTTTTCCTTTTCGGAAGCGCCGTTCTCCCACCAGTCGGTCAGGGTGGTGTTATCGTGGGTGCCGGGATACACCACGCTGTTCTTGACGTGGTTGTGGGGCAGATACTCGCTGTCCCCGCCGCTGAAGGCGAACTGCAGCACCTTCATGCCCGGGAAGGTGCTGTCGGCCAGCAGCTTTCGCACGCTGGGGAACAGTTCACCCAGATCCTCGGCAATGATGGGCAGCTTGCCAAGGGCAGCTTCCAGCGCATCGAACAGCTCCATGCCGGGGCCGTTCTCCCACTTGCCGGTGCGGGCGGTGGTGCTGTCCGCCGGGATGGCCCAATAGGTATCGAAGCCGCGGAAGTGGTCGATGCGCAGCAGGTCGTAGATGCCCAGTGCGTGGCGCACCCGGCGCACCCACCACGCGTAGCCGGTCTTTTTGTGGTAGGCCCAGTTGTACAGCGGGTTGCCCCACAGCTGACCGTCAGCAGAGAAGTAATCCGGCGGGCAGCCCGCCACACGGGCAAAGCCGCCGTCGGCATCCAGCTCAAACAGCGCGCCGCCCACCCATGCATCCACCGAGTCGGCAGAGACGTAGATGGGGATGTCGCCCAAAATCTGCACGTCCTTTTTGTTGGCGTAAGCCTTCACCGCCTGCCACTGGGCCGCAAACTTGTACTGCACGAACTTCCAGAAGCCGATCTCCTCCTCGTTTTCGGCGGCAAAGGCAGCAAGGGCCTTCTTGTCGCGCAGGCGGTAGGGCTTGTCCCACTCCACCAGTTCTTCATGCCGTTGGCCACTTTCAGGGCCATGTACAGGGCGTAGTCGTCCAGCCATTCCTCATTGGCGAGGGTAAAGGCATAATAATCATCCGGGAAGTAATAGCTGCAGCCGTGCAGCCCGGCGCACTGCTTGCGCCATGCGGCGTAGGCGGTGCGCAGGACTTTAAAGCGGCTCACATACAAAGTGCCGTAGTCCACCTCTTTGGGGTCTGTGCCCCATTTTTCGGCCTTGAGCTGGGCGGCGGTGAGCAGGCCTTCTTCCTTCAAAGCGTCGAGGTCGATAAAATAGGGGTTGCCCGCAAAGGCCGAGCAGCTCTGATAGGGGCTGTCACCGTAGCCGGTGGGACTGAGTGGCAGGATCTGCCAGATCTTCTGGCCCGCTTGTGCCAAAAAATCCACAAACTTGAATGCTTCCTTGCCAAAGCAGCCAATACCGTAAGGGCCGGGCAGGCTGGACACCGGCATCAGGATTCCACTTTCACGCATGCTATTACCTTCCTCATTTTTAACATTTTATGGGAATATCGTTGTTTCTTATCATAACATATCCGCAGACTATTTTCCACAGGCAAAAAACGTGGTATACTTATTTTTAAACTGGGTGTGTATCCCTTTTTCGATTTTAAATAGCCTCCGCTTTCGCTCTGGCTATGTTCAGCGGAATCCAGATTTTTTATTTCGCGTTTGTCGCGGCCTGCGGAACTTGTCGGGGCAAGGCCCCGCCATCTGCTGACGCAGACCGCTCGCCGCTTAAAAGCCCCACCGGGGCTTTCATTGCTGCGCAAACGCGGTCCGCTCCAAACGCATTTTCACCAGAAGGGCCGAAACCGGCAGATGCAGTAAAATCTCTTTTGTTGTTGGCCTTTACGGTCCCTTGCGTGAAAAAGCAGAATTGGAACGACCGCAGTCGTTCCAATTTTGCAAAAATAAAAATAAATTTTCCGCTGAATATGGCCAGAGCCTGCGGCGGCCATTTTAAATCGTCAAACTGCACCCTGAACAGGAGGTACCCGCGCCATGCAGCGCACAGAAAAATACTTTGAACAGGACGCTTTCCGCACCCAGTGCGAAAGCACCATCCTTGCCGCAGAGCCGGACGAAAAGACCGGCGGCGGGCGCATTGCGCTGGACGGCACGGTGTTCTACCCGGAGGGCGGCGGTCAGCCTGCCGACCGGGGCACCCTGACCCTGCCGGACGGCACCACGCTGAATGTGACCGATGTGCACGAGCATGACGGCATCCTCTGGCACAGCGTGGACGCTCTGCCGGAAAGCGCTGTTCCCGGCACTGCCGTTTCCGGCTGCATCGACTGGGAATGGCGGTTTGACAAAATGCAGCAGCACACCGGTGAGCACATCCTTTCCGGCATCCTGCACCAGATGTTCGGGGCCGAGAACGTGGGCTTCCACATCGGTTCCGAGGCTGTGCGCATGGACACCAGCGTGCCCATTTCTGCCGAGGGCCTGCAGGCAGCCGAGCTTGCCGCCAACCGCATCGTGTGGCAGGATGTGCCGGTGCTGGTCAGCTACCCCACCCGGGAGGAGCTTGCCGCCCTTGTCTACCGCTCCAAAAAGGAGATCGAAGGGCAGGTGCGCATCGTGACCATTCCCGGTGCGGATGTCTGCGCCTGCTGCGGCACCCACACCCGCACCACCGGACAGGTGGGACAGATCAAAATTCTGGCCAGCGAGAACTACAAGGGCGGCGTGCGGCTGAGCGTGGTGTGCGGCCAGCGGGCATTGCTTGCTGCACAGGCTATGCGCCAGCGGCAGGCAGAGATCGGGGCGCTGCTCTCGGCCAAGGCCGACCAGACCGCTGTGGCGGTGCATCGCGTCTACGATGAGTATACTGCGCTCAAGTTTACACACTTTGGCGTATGTTCTCAGCTGTTTGATGCACTTGCCCAGCTGGCAAACCCCGGTGAGGATGCCATCCGCACAGTGCCCGGCCTTGACCCGGACGGCCTGCACCGACTGGCGGTGCGCCTGACCGAAGCCACCACCGGTCTCTGCGCCGCCCTGACCCCCACCGAAAAGGGCACCGGCTACTGCATCGCACAGGCAGACGGCGATGTGCGCGCCCTGACCAAAGCCCTGAACGCCGCCCTGAACGGACGCGGCGGCGGCAAGCCCGGCATCTGTCAGGGCAGCTGCGCCGCTGCACCGGAACAGGTGGAGGAATTTTTGCGGGAGCAAAACCGGTAAGCATCCTCGCCCTCTCCGTCTTTGCTTCGCAAAGCCACCTCTCCCAAAGGGAGAGGCTTTGGCAGTACGGAAAACCTTCCGGCTTTGCCAAGGGCTCCCCCTTTGGGGGAGCTGGCGCGTCAGCGCCTGAGAGGGCGAGCCACGTTAATTTTAAGGAGAACAACAAACTATGAGAATGCGTTTCAAACCCTATGCCCACGACGAGCTGATGGCAGCGACTTCCATGTGCACGAGCCGCTGATCTGGGGCGGCAAGTGGCACGCCCAGTACGCCCGCCCGGAGCAGCCCTTTGTGCTGGAACTGGGCTGCGGCAAAGGCGGCTTCATCTCCCAGCTGGCCTGCGCCCATCCGGAAAACAACTATCTGGGCATCGATATCACCGATAAGGTGCTCATCCTCGCCAAGCGCAAGATCGAAGCCGCCTATCAGGCTGCGGGCCGCCCCATCGACAACGTGAAGATCATGAGCACCGACATCGAGCGCATCAAGGGGGTCATTACCGCCGAGGATACGGTCAGCCGCATCTACATCAACTTCTGCAATCCGTGGAGCAAGAACGGCTCTTCCCACAAGCACCGTCTCACCTACCGCGCCAGCTTATCAACTACCGTGAGTTCCTCAAGGACGGCGGCGAGATCTACTTCAAGACCGACGACGATGATCTGTTCCGCGACAGTCTGGAATACTTCCCCGCTTCCGGCTACGACATCGAGTGGATGACCTTTGACCTCCATGAGAACGAGCCGGAGTGGAACATCCGCACCGAACACGAGGGCATGTTCACCGAAATGGGCATCAAGATCAAGGCCTGATCGCCCGCAAGGACCCGGACCCCGCCAGCGTGACCTGGATCGAGCCGAAGATCCTCAAGCGTCAGGCCCGCGAAGCGGCCGAGGCCGAGGCTGCTGCCAAGGCTGCACAGGAAGGCGAAGGCAATGAATGACCCCTGCGAGATCTGCCTGAACAATGTGCAGGACGAGTACGGCAGCTGGTACTGTGCTCAGGCGGCTGTCTGGACGAGGACGAGATGGCCCGCTATCTTTCCCGCAGCACAGCTGCCTGCCCGTTCTTTGAGTCGGGCGATGAATACAAGATCGTACAAAAACAGAACTGACCTGCACCGCAGCATGATTCTCACAGGAGGTGTTTTATGCTCAACTTTCTCACGACCACCACAGTATGCGGCTTTTCGCTGTATCATGTGCTGGCCTTCTTCCTCATTTATTCCTGCACCGGCTGGTGTCTGGAGGTCATCTTTGCCGCCGCCACCACCGGTCAGCTGGTGAACCGCGGCTTTCTCAACGGCCCGGTGTGCCCCATTTACGGCTTCGGCATGGTCATCGTGCTGTTCACCCTGACCCCTTTGCAGGACAGCGTCCTGCTGCTGTACATCGGCGGTGTCATCCTGCCCAGTGCGCTGGAACTGGTAGGCGGCTGGGCACTGTATAAGCTCTATCACACCCGCTGGTGGGACTACAGCGACTTTCCCTTCAACATTGGCGGCTACATCTGTCTGGAATTCAGCCTGCTGTGGGGCGTGGGCACGCTGGTGGTCATGCGCATCGTCCACCCGGTCGTCGCCGGTCTTGTGGATATGGTCCCGCCCTTTGTGGGCTTTGTCGTTATGTGTGTGCTCTATGCGGTCTACGCGGCAGACGTAGTCGTTACGGCCTTTGCCGCCTCCGGTCTGGCCAAGACGCTGGATGCCATGGAGCAGCTGGCCGACAGTATCCATGCCGTCAGCGATGCCATGACCCAGCTGCTGGGCACCACCACCCTGAACGCCGACCAGAAGCTGGACGAGCAGCGCCTGCAGCTCAAGCTTGCTGCCGCCGAGGCCCGCGAAGCCGCACCGAAAAAGCGCGCCCTGCGTGAAACGCTGGCCGCCGTCCGTGCCAAGACCGAAGAGGCCCGCGAGGCCGCAAAGCGTGCTTCCGAGATTGCCAAGCTCAACACGGCCGAAGCCGCCAAGGCTGCACAGCTGGCCGCCAAGGGCACGATGGAGCGCGCTGCCGAGCTGCTGCGTCTGGAACAGCTGGCCGAGGAGCTGCAGGCCCGCAGCGATGAAATGCAGGCCCAGCTGCTGCGCACCCCCCGCATCGTTGGCCCGCGCCGCATGCTGCGCGCCTTCCCCGGCCTGAAGCATGGCGTAAAAAAGACCACCCTCAAGGCCCTGCGCCTTGGTCTTGCCCGCCGGGAAAGCCCCGAAGAAGAACCGAAGAAAAACGGCTCCGACACCCGCAAGGATGCCTGAGACCGCTGCCCAAAAGACCGCTGCACAGGAATGCAGCGGTCTTTTTATGCCCCGCCTTCCGGACCCGTCCGGCGTTCCGTTCTTTTTTGCCGCAATGTCGCAATGTTTTAAATATCTATTTTCAAAGGTTTAAAATCGTGCTATACTGTTTTCTAAAATGCCATATTTTGTCGAAAACATCCAACAGCGAGGGATTTATCATGTCCGAAGAACTGAAGTCGAATGAAAATGTCGGCGCACCGCAACCCGATGCACTTGCACAGATCGCATCGGTAGACCCCAGCCCGGCCGTAGGCGGTATGCACCACTTTACTCCGGCCATGCTCAGCCGTCTCAAGAAGCAGCGTCAGCTGCTGAGCGAGCTGGAGCACGCCTGAAAAATCACGAGTTCTGCTTCTTTCTGCAGCCCAAGTGCAACAGCATGACCCGCGCCATCGTGGGCATGGAAGCACTGGTGCGCTGGAACCACCCCACCCGCGGCTGCGTGCCCCCGTCTGAGTTCATGCCCCTGCTGGAAAGCACCGGCCTTGTGACCCAGCTGGATCAGTACATCTGGGAGTCTGTCTGCAAGACCCTGCACAAGTGGCAAGAGAGCGGCAGCAATCTTGTGCCTGTATCTGTGAACGTTTCTGTGGTGGATATCGTCAATCTGGATGTGCCGCAGATCTTCTCCAACCTTGTGGAAAAGTATCAGCTGGAGCCCAAGCTCCTGCTGGCCGAGATCACCGAGACCATGCTGGCCGAAAACGCTTCTCTGGTGGAAAACACCATCCAGGGCCTGCACCGCAAAGGTTTCTCTGTGATGATGGACGACTTTGGCAGCGGCTATTCTTCGCTGAATATGCTCAAGGACACCAACGTGGATGCCATTAAGCTGGACATGAAGCTCATCGACATGAACCAGCAGAACCGCAGCAAGGGCGTGCAGATCGTGGAATCGGTGGTGGATATGGCCCACCGCCTGAATCTGCCCATCATCGCCGAAGGCGTGGAAACGCCGGAACAGGTCTCCATGCTGCAGGCCGCCGACTGCTGTATACGCAGGGCTATTATTTCTACAAGCCCATGCCGGTGGAGAATGCCGAGGCCCTGCTGGCCCAGCCCAACAGCGAGGATTACTGGGATATGCGCCGCGACCTGATGTGCCGTGACCTGATGCGCCATGACCGCCGGGTCCCCGTCTCCGACCAGCGAGCAGACCGCACTGGCGCTGCAGGCCTACCAGATCTTTGCGGATAATGTGCTGGAGCTTTCCCTGCTGAATCTTTCCACCGGCGAATACCGGGTCATCAAGCGGGATCCGCGCCTGCCGGTGCGGGTTCGGACACTGAGGAGGACTTTGCCGCTTACTGTGAGCGCATGGTGACGAACAAGGTGATCCACCCGGACGACGCGGAGATGTTCACCGACAGACCGATCTGGAGACCTGCGCTCCGCTGTTTTCAGCACCCAGCAGCCGGAGCCTACCGCTTCCGCAAAAACGTGTCCGGCCAGTTCGTGTGGATCACCATGGA